>VMHT01185800.1_pt1 | contig 99643 bp, 69 predicted proteins | sample 4693611 | NCBI WGS metagenome assembly VMHT01 (sample SAMN12280063, study PRJNA550983) | marine metagenome | isolation source: seawater sampled from same location over 5 years 0.02-0.2 micron viral filtrate | place: USA: collected off the coast of southern California halfway between the port... ...
ATTGACTGCGATAGAGATATATCATGTACTTTTGACTACATTAAGTCTATCAAATGGTTTTTTGATATAGAAGAATGACTCAGCAAGAGATATCTGACGTTTTCTATGCTCTCAAATCACAAATTGAAGCATTAGAGACCCGCCTTAATAGCATGGAGCTTCTTATGAAGCGACCAAATAAGGAAAATTATGAAAAATTAGTAGACGTAGTACTCGAACATGACGAAAAACTCAACAAACTTGATCGACTCTAAGATTTATCACATCTATTGGGAAGATAGATGTATAATGAGAGCATTAGACGAAGATACTTTCCAAGAAACTTGGCAAAATCTGATGTGGACTTATAATACGGAACTAAATTATGTCGAAATTACCGTTAATGAGGACGGAGATCTCGCAATTACCGAAAGTTCATACTGAAAACCAAAAAATCGCGTCGTTGCATCCGCACGACGAACTAAATAATTGAAAAAAGACCTATGGAAGCAGAATTTCTATTACTTGAAGGAGAATTTACGATCCGTCAGGGCACAGAGTTGATAGATTATACTAGAATCTCCGATATTCCCGAAAAATTTGACCATGTAATTAAATTTTGTCCCAAAAACCCCGAAGAACCGCATGATGTTAGTGATCATGTCCATATGAGCAAGTTTACAGACTACCTACATATGTTACAAGCAAGAGAACAGAAGTAAATGCCCGCAGTAACCCGAAAAGGAGACGCAGACGTAGCTCATTGTACTGGTATGACCAGAAGTGGGGCATCATCTAACGTCTTTGTTAATGGAATTGGTATCTCTCGACAGGGAGACAACAATACAACGCACCTACTACCAGGTGACCCATGCCCTCCACACTCAGCAGCGATTGCTTCTGGGAGTAGCACCGTATTTGTAAACGGTAAAGGATGTGGTAGAGTAGGTGATGCGACATGTACATCAGTCGCAGCAGGATCACCAAACGTATTCGCAGGATAAAATTATGGCAATGACATGGAACACTGGAAACAGTATTGAATCGAAACCAAAGAAAACAGCACAAGGTCGTGGTCAACACACGAAGTATAGTGCCACATCAAGGAACGCTAAGAAGAAGAGGTACCGTGGGCAAGGCAAATAGAATTAAAGACGGTGGAAGGAACGCAAATATCCCTGTAGACATGTCAGATCACTTCTATGATCATGGTAATGAGCATTGTAGATACCTAATTACTGATCCACGTAGTGATAGACAAGGGAAGAAGAGAAAACCTTTTGAAAAACGTGTCTAAATAACTCTTGAGGCAATATACATTGTTATATGACGAGTTCGGGTGCTCTACCCAGTCGTGCGTTTAGGGATTTTGACTTATCTTTTAGAAAGAATCCGATAACTGGCGACGTTAATACTTTAAAGAACGAGAATGCTATCAAGGAAGCTGTAAAGAACATTGTTCGATACAACTTTTACGAGAAACCATTCTTGCCGAATTACGGTGGCAACATAACTGGAGCATTGTTTGAACTATTTGATGCAGGCCAATCATCTCTTATCGAAGAACAGATAAAGAACATAATCAATCTATACGAACCACGTGTTGTATGCTATAGAGTGATTAGTAGATTCAATGAAAGAGACAATGACTTACAGGTTGAGATATATTACCTAATCACAGGTCTACCTAATGTGATCGACAACTTAGAAGTTATACTGAAGCGATAATGGCACTTACCAAAGTCAACTCGTTAGAATTTAACGAGATTAAAGCACAACTCAAAGCATATTTAAAAGGACAGTCGGAATTTAGCGACTATGACTTTGAAGGATCCTCTCTGTCCACACTATTAGACGTACTTGCTTATAACTCATACTATTCTTCTGTCAATGCTAACCTAGCAATCAATGAGAACTTCTTAGACACTGCAGTTTTAAGAGAAAACGTAGTAAAGTTAGCTAAACTAATAGGATATACCCCAAGGAGTGCTAGAAGTGCCCGTGCGACCTTTACAGTGGTGGTACAGACGATATATGGCACAGGGTCTAATGGTAGAGGGTACCCAGAATCAGTACAAATCAACAAAGGAGTATTTACATCCTTTACAGGGGAAGGTGGAACTAACTATATCTTCTCTATACCTAAAGATTTAATCGTATCTGTTAATACACTAGATGGTAAAGCAACATTTAATGATGTATTAGCATACGAAGGAATATTCATCACTGATACTTTCGTTAAGACGGAATCAGAAAGACAAAGGTTCGTACTAGGCAACCTCAACGCTGATACGTCAGCTATGACAGTCGAGGTGTCACGTGGAACTATCACTGATGCATATTTACAAGCAACAGACATAACAAGTGTAAGCAATATTAGTAAAGTCTTCTTCTTAGAGGAGTCAGAGAGCAAAAAGCAAGAGCTAGTGTTCGGTGATGGTATCCTAGGTGAAGCATTAGTCAACGGTGACGTAATAGAAGCAAGATACCCAACATCTATAGGTGCTGCACCCAATGGATTGACTGGTTTCTCTTTTGCGGGCACAGTTAAGGACTCCCGTAACGCTCCTATCACTTCAGGTATCTCATTAACACTGGATATACCCCCTGATGGCGGTGCACAACCAGAAACCATTGATAGCATCAAGTATGCTGCACCTAAGTTCTATAGTAGCTTCGGTAGAGCAGTGACTACTAAGGATTATGAGGTAATCATCCCTCAGATCTATCCTAACGTCCAATCTATTGTCGCTTTTGGTGGTGAGGAAGCAGATCCCCCTGAATACGGTAAAGTTATTGTTGTAATCAAACCCAAGAACGCAGATCGTCTGTCTATATCAGAAAAAGATGCAGTAGCAAAGAAAATCCGTTCTTATTCTGTAGGAGCAGTGGAACCTAAGATCATGGATCCATCAGTTGTCTACATTGACTTAGCAACTTACGTTTATTTCAACCCAAATAATACAAGAAGGTCTCAAGAGGATATTAAACAGATTATCTACAGAACTTTGGAGACAGTTAACTCTTCTGCCGAGTTTAACAAGTTTGGTGGTAAGTTCAAATACTCTAAAGTCGGAAAAGTGATTGATGAGGCAGAACCATCTATCACATCCAACATTACAAAAGTGAAAATGCGTAAAAACGTAACTATTTCACTAAATCAGAGATTTAACTACAAAATTTGCTTCGGTAACAGAATAAACGCACAGTTGGAGTCACCAACTCTAGAAACTAATGGTTTCAAACGTGCGGATGGTGGAAACCAAGTGTATTACCTCAATGACGATGGATTAGGAACAATCCGTCTCTATTATGTGACACAGGATGGTTCAAAACAGTACATTGGTGGAAACTGGGGAAATATTGATTATCACATGGGAGAAGTGACGATCAATGACCTTGTTATCACTGAAGTAGTTAATTCTGCCGACAACTTAATCCAATTCTCCGTGACTCCTGAATCTAATGACATTGTTTCTCTCAGAGAGACCTATTTGACATTGGGTATAGATAATCTAGTTGTTAATGTAATTGATGATGAAATTTCTAGCGGTAGTAATACCTCTGGAACAGGTGTAGTACCAGAATCAAGTTATAGTTAGTAATGCCAGCTGAGCAGTCGTCGTGGAAAGTTGCGTCGTGGGTCACACCTCAAACTGAGGTTACAGTAGACCCGATTGATGCATCGGTTTCGCCAGAATCAAGAACTAAGATCTCGGATAGACTAGAGGAACAGATACCTCAGTTTATTAGGGATGATTATCCTGACTTCATACAATTTATCAAGTATTACTATCAAGCACTGGAGTTGAAAGGTAACCCAGTTGATATAATACAGAACCTAGATGAATATTATAACATAGACCGCCTAAACGACCTCGTAGAGTCGACTACAGCGTCCTCTGGGATCACTATTGACTCAACAGTCATTGACGTAGGAAATACTAGAGATTTTCCAAAAGAAGGTCTCTTAATGATAGACGAAGAAATCATATACTATAAGAGTAAGGGACAAACACAATTTATTGACTGCGTTAGAGGTTTTCATGCCACTACCAAGGTAGGTACACTCAAAGAGTACACCTTTAGTGAGTCGACACCTGCAACCCACGAGTTTGGGTCGACAGTTGTTAACCTAAACAACCTTTTACCTCTATTCTTACTACAGAGGTTCAGAGATCAGTTTGCTGAGTCATTCCCAAGTAAGTTTGCTCCTCAGATACAACAATCAACAGTTACTAAGCGTCTTAAGGACTTTTATGCTTCTAAGGGTACATCAAGGTCATTCAAATACTTGATGAGAGTGCTCTTTGGTGTAGAGGCAGTTATTGAGTACCCCAAAGACAGAATATTCAAACCATCTGATGCATTCTATACTGTAAGAGAGATAATTCGTGCTACAGCGATAAGCGGAAACCCTGTAGAACTTACAGGTGAAGTATTGTTCCAAGAGAACGATCCAAACGATACAAATGTAAACTCCGCACGTATATACGTTAAATCCGTAGTTGAGGTGTTCACCGAAGATGGAAAGATCTATGAGTTGGACGTTGATACGGAAAATGGAGCAGGAAACTTCACAACTCCGTACAAGACGCTCTTATCTGAAGACGTAAGCTCCAACTTGAGCGAAAATGTCGTAACAGTCGACTCTACTATCGGATGGCCAGAAATAAACGGCTCTATTCGTATAGATGACGAGATTATCAACTATACAGACAAAACAGTCACCCAGTTCCTAGGATGTGCCCGTGCGAGGCAGGATACAGTCTCTGCTCCCCATATTGCGGGATCTGAGGTAACTTCTTCCTATGAAATCTTCGGATACAGCAATAGAGACGGATCTAAGATTAGTTTGACCGTATTTGGTGGTACTAGAGGTATAGACATTGTAGATGGGGGAAAATATTACTTACAGGACTCAAAAGTCACCACACCATCAGAACCAGGCTTCGATGCGTTAGATCCTATCTGGAATAGTTTTATATACAACGTTAAGAAGTTATTGAACGGAACATCGCTCACTTTAGACGTTCCATTGAGTGATGGTAGTGTTGTAGCAAATATTACGACTGAGCAAGAGCATGGATTGAGAAGAGAAGACACTGTTGTCATATTGAATGCACCAGAGGACGTATACAACGATACATTCACTGTACTGGGTGTCAGCTCCAATACTACGTTCAGTATCCTGATTCCTAGCACTCCCATCCGTGGAGTAGACGTAGGATTCTTAGTTACACGAGAATTTGCTAAATCTACGTCAACTGATACATCTATACGTCTAGGATTAGAAGATACACCGTCTGATGTACAGAATGTCTATAAATCTACAGAACACGCCATCATAGCGTCACCAGGTGTACCAAGTCATGAAATAGGACCTTTCCACTCGGATGACCTAGATCCTGGCAACCAGAGATACTTAAAACGTATTCCTCTCACTACAATCACCAAATCTATCAAAACTCCGTCTCCTGTGGGTCAAGTTGGTATTGGTGTCAACGGTGTACCGTTTTTCTCATATAAGTCAAACGATACGAAACTATTTGGTGGTGTAAGCTCGATTACTGTTGTAAATGCGGGATCTGGTTACGATATCACTAATCCACCGATTGTAGAGTTTGAACCACTCCACGCAAGAGATACAGCGTTCTTCCTTAACCAAAGAATTAGAAATAGTCTAGGATACAGATATAGAAACTTAGGAAGTGGTAAAACCGCAGAAATAGGTTCAGAACCTACACATACAAGTACTACACCCGCACAGGACGGAGGATGCCTCTGGGAGTTTGAGGGAATCTCTGCTCAGGCAACTGTAAGCGTATCTGGTTCACTATTTGCGGTAAACGTAGATAATGGTGGATCTGGTTACACATCAGCTCCTACAGTTGGTATTGTTGGTGGTGACCCCACAGTTGAGGCATCAGCGACTGCTACAATTACAGCAGGGGAGATAACTGCTATATCAGTGTCCGCATCTGGGTCAGGTTACCAATCTGTACCTACAGTGGTTATATCTGGTGGTGGAGGAGAAGGTGCGTCTGCTTCTGCGGTTGTTCGTGGTGGATTGGAAGCTGAAGGAATAACAATCACAACTGCGGGTACAAACTATAGCGAGAGACCAAATATCACTCTAGTATCTGGATCTGGTGCTGTTGGTTACCCATCTATCGTAAATGGTAGAATTGTATCTATTATTTTGACATTTGGTGGTAGTAACTACTATGGTGCTCCTGATGTCGTTATTAACGGAGATGGAGTCGGTGCTGTTGCATTTGCGACTATAAATTCCGCTACACAGCAAGTTACTAACATTACTGTGACTAATGGTGGTGTTGGTTACACATCTGGTACTACAACTGTCGATATCGTCTATCCTGGCTCTGGAGCAACGTTCCAAGTCGAATTACCAGTATTAACGAAGAACTTAGCCGCTAGTGCGGATGAAGTTGGAGATCCACTCTTTATATCACCAAAACAAGCAGATAGCAATAATGGTATCTCAATGAAGGGTGCTAACTTCGGAATCTACGGTGGAGAGTATGGATACCTCTATAATCCTAAAAAGATGCGTTTCTTACTTGGTGACAACGTAAGTGACACAACATACGCAGAATTAAACCCAACAAGGCATTCCCCAATCATAGGATGGTCATTTGACGGACATCCTATCTACGGACCTTACGCATACACAGATAGAGAGAATAAGAACCCATATAATGAAATAAAGCAAATGATCAGCTCATATCGCATCAGAAATGAAAGAGATGTGTTAGTTGGTAATGATCTAGCACAGATCGACAAGATGGGAACATATATCGAAGATTACGAGTATATCGAAGGATTAGGTGACTTAGATCAGTATAATGGTAGATTCTGTGTTACACCCGAATATCCGCTAGGTGTGTACGCATATTTCTGTGCTTTAGACGGAACTACAGGAAATCCGAAGTTTCCTTACTTTGTAGGTCCTAATTTCTATTCTGAAGCGAATGATATCAACTGGAAGGGAAATGGACTCCAAAGGAACTTTACAGAAGACGCAGTTCGATATAAGCGTCCATATGTTGCTACAGACACCGCATTAGTCAGAAGAAAGAATAAAGGCAACCCAGTCGAGTATATACTTGCTTTAGAAGATTCTACGACTCCTATAGTCCTAGAAGACGATTCTACCTTCATTGGATTCGTAGATGTTGGTATTGGTTACTTTGATTACTTCCCAGTGATCAGAGGTGGATCTGTTGACTCATTATTCGTTGCTGCGACAAATAGGTACTTCTCAAGTGGATTAGACCAGTATTTGATCGAAGGTGCGGGATTCAACTATAAAGTTAACGATAGACTCATATTTGACGAAACAGGCACTGGAGGAAGCGGTGTATCCGCTAGAGTGTCTAAAATCTCTGGAACGGACACTAACTCGATTGCTTTTGGCGTAAACTCGACTACAGACATAATTACAGGAACTATTACTACAGGATCTGCCCATTACTTAAAAATAGGCGATACTGTCGATATTTCTATTGGTGACAATGAATACACCCGTGAATTCGATGTAAAGATTATAAACAACAAATATCACTTTAAATACTTTGATTTGACTAATTTCACGATTAGTTCAAAGGGTAGAATTGTACAGGCGAATTTAACGATTACTGGCGGTACAGGACTTACAAACGGAAGTTATACAAGTATTCCTCTTGTAGGCGGTACTGGGTCAAATGCTTCCGCTAATGTCATTGTAAGTGGTAATACAGTCACATCAGTCTCTATAGTTGGTGAAGGTAAGGAATATAGCGATGGTGACACACTAACTGCTAATATCGCAAATATTGGCGGTACAGGGCAGAACTTCTCTATTGATATCGGTAATGTCAAGAAGACAGGTGGATTAGTCCAGAACCTCTGGACATTCATGTCTGGTAGTGGTGGTACAGCTGGTACATATACTAAGGTTCCATTAGTCAATAGTGCTGCACCCTCTGGTGAGGACGCTGAGTTCACTATTGTTGTTAATGACTCAGGTGAAGTGTCATCCGTTACTCTTACTAAGGAAGGAAAGGGATATTATAATAACGAACAGTTAGATCCTGTTGCTAGTAGTGATATAGGTGGTGTTAATGGATTCTACCTAACACCCAACTCTATTAATCAGGAATTTACTGGTAGAGGCACAGCTGCTCATCAGTTGACTATAGGTGATGAGGTTGTAATTACAGGAACTAACCCATCAGACTATGATGGTACACATACTATCACAGGTATAAGCACAGGTAGAAGATTCCAGTTCAAGAAAGCAGTTGGTATCATCACAGACACTGCTATCACCACAGCATGTGAGGTATATGTTAAAGAACCTAAGATAGATTTGATCAATGGTCATCTATACAAGTTCAAGACATCAGATTCATCTAATAGTGGTAAGAGATTAGAATTTACATTTGATAAGGAGAATACTAACGTATTCACATATAAGAATATTGTTGACTCAGAGAATGACACAGTTACAGGAGAGCAGATATCTATAACCATATCTCTGAATGATGTGCCTGGCACACTATTCTACTTTGACATCAATGGCAATATAGATGGTAGTTACCTAAGCGTAGTTAACGATCCATTCTTAGGAGCAAACACAGTATCAGCGATTCCTACTGTTACTACTATTGAGTTTATCTTAGCAAGAGAACCAGAAAACAATTATACAGCAACTAACCAGATAGCATATTCAACTGATTCAATATTCCCTTCAGGTGGTGTTTCTACTATTAATATTGGTGACCCAGGCAGAAACTATGCTACACTTCCTAAGTTTACAGGTGTAGAGAGGTCAGGTGGTGGTGCTAATGCGATTGCTACTATCTCTGGTAAATTGGAAGACGTAGTTGTTGTTGATGCGGGTATAGGATATAACGGTTCTAACCCTCCTGCTGTTGTCTGCTCAATGCCTGATTTTGTCGACTTAATACTAGACGAGATATTCGGTGACTTCAATGCGGGTGACGTTGTAGCATCTAAGACAATTCTAGACACTGACACTGCTAGAGGTAAAGTAATTAGCTGGGATCCAAATTCATCTACACTTAGAGTACAACCTTTACGTAACAACCTAACAGGTGCTGCTAGTCGTGGTTTCTTGATGTTCACTGTTGGTAATGCTAACAGTAATAAGATATTCGCAGGATCAAACCAAGCAAAGATATCAGGAGTATCAGGTCAGCAAGCAGCTGTTGCTGCTATCGTTCCTTCATCAGGTCCTGAGATAGGAACTATAAGTAATATAGCTATAAATGGAGATGGAGGTAGTAATTACCGTACTGCCCCAGAAATCTTTATTGACGATCCATTCTACGGTGGTGTAGCTACCCTGAGTATTAATAGTCAGAACACATCTGCTAACTTTACACCAGGCACCTACACTGTAGCACAGGAGTCTGTAGCACCTACAGGTGGTAGTGGGGTGTCAATACAACTGATCATCTCTGCTTCAACTCAAGATGTAACCACTGCTAATGTATTAGCTGGTGGAGCAAACTACTCTATTGGTGACCTTATTACTGTTCGTGGTGAGGATATTACAGGTGGTAGTTCAGCTGATAACGTTGTTCTTCAGGTAGAAACTTTAGACTTCGTACGTAAGGCAGTCACTTCTACAACTATTGATGCCTCTATTGATGAGGTTATCGTATTTAACTCTGGTTCAGGTTTCTTATCTGCTCCTGAAGTTCAAATCTCTGGTGGTACAGGTATAGGAGCTGTGCTACGTGCTGAGATCATTGACGAGACTGTTAGTACTATTGTTATCGAGAACGCAGGAACTAGATTCCAGAATCCTCCTATTATTACAGTTAAGCAGGGTACTGGTAATGGTGCTTCCATACTACTCAAGTCTAGTGATCTAGGTAAGATCATCAGTCTTGGTGGAGACAATATCACGTACAACTACAGTCATGATAGAACCCTCAAACCAAGCGTTAATACAAACTATAATCTACAGCTCACAAGAACTCAAATCGTTGACTTCTTCACTGTTACAAACGGGGGTGGATCCTTCGTTACCAAACCAACAATCGAACTTGTTGGTGGAGGTGGAAGCGGTGCAGTTATGGATGCTATTATTGACAACGAAGTTATTCAGGCAATTACAATAGCAAATCCTGGTAAAGGATTCTCTAGCACCCCTGCTGTAAGAGCAAGGATTACACACTCATTCGTTCCACTACAATCTAATAGCACACTTAACTTCCCATACGATACTAAGATCCCTGTAGGTACAGAGATACAGTTAGTAGAGGTTGATGGTACATTACCTTCTCCTCTTGTAGCAAATACAACTTACTATGCTATATCACCTACACTTGCTAATGGTCTTGCTAGTAACCAACTCAAGGTAGCAACAACATTATCAAATGCTTTAGATGGAACAGCAGAAACAATAACATCACAACCCTCTATTGGTGATGGTGGAACAGCAACATTCAATTTAACAACTACAGACCTAGGAGATGAGATCACAGTCACAATGACTCCTGCGTCATTCTCTATTGGAGAGAAACTATATCAAGGTGCATCCACAGCATCATTCTCTGCTCTAGGTACAGTTAAGGCATGGGATCCTAAAGGTAGGATTCTAGCAGTAGAGGTAGAACTAGGAGAGTATGCTCTTAACCAACCAGTCTTCGGTTTACAGTCTAATGCTTTTGGAGAAATACATGACTTTGACAGATCAGTCGCTAACTTTACTGTATCACCTATTGCCACTGCTACTGCTGAGTTTAAGCGTACTACTGGTATACTTGACCTTAACGATCAGCGTCTATATGATAGTGACAGGTACCAAGAGTTCTCATACGTGGTCAACTCGCCAATCAACGTACGGGACTGGAAGAACCAATTTAAGAATTCTGCTCACCCAGCTGGTTTCAAGGTACTAGGTACACAGGTTGTATCACAATCAGCATTTAAGAGATATCAACGTAGATCATATTACAATCCTTCTAACCCAGATACTAATGACTGGTGGGAACAGAGATTTGGTGATGAGAACTCATCATTTAATGGAACAACCTTCTTTGTACCTAAACCATCTGCGTCTAACACAGGTAAGTTAGCACGTATCGAGAACTTTGTACTTGGTAAACCAGATTATACAGCAACAGTCCCAACTAACATCCAAGTCATTGGTAAACAGTTACTAGACGTTAGAAAGATCTTAACTGCTGTTGTTGACAAGTTAGATGCTATTAATCAGAGAACTATTACCTTTGATGGTACAGATAGCAGTGTCGTAAACATATCAAATGAGACTATCACCTTTACTAATCATGGACTTATTAGTAACCAGTCAGTAACTTACACTGTACAGGGTGACAGATACCAAGATGCTCGTAATTTAATACTAAGCAACTTAGACTATATCATTTCTACCACTATTACATGGTTAGAGCAGAGTTATCCTAACTTGACAGATGGAACTAAACCAGATTACAACCCTGAGACGTGTGCTAGAGACTTACGTCTTGTAGTTATCGCATGGTGTAATGATTTACGCTATGGTGGTAACAAGTTCTCTGTAGATGCTGCTGAGTCTTATATTATTGGTGGTACTGTAGTCTATATCGACGGTGAGACAGTTGAGACTATTGCTGCTATTCAATATGCTAGAGATCTTGCCATACAAGCAATTCAAAATTTATTACCTATTACAGATGTCACAATTACACAAGATCCTGGTGGATGTGCCGATGTACAATCAGCAATCACAGTTCTCGCTCAGATTGTATGGGATGCTATTGACAATCCTGGCAACGTACCTACTGCTAACGTCGGCAACTATCCAAATATCAGACTTGGTACGACTCTAACTGGTTTACCAGTAGGTAAGTACTATGTCACACGTGTAGATGACGATAACTTTAAATTATCTACCACAACAGGTGGATCTGTTCATACATTTGTAAGTGCCTTACCACTCACAGGTAGTAATGGATTTACTGGTACACCTTCTGCTGCGACATATAATCCTCAGACTGGTGACTTAGTATTCACAGTCTCTAGTAATACAATGACTACCAGTCATACAATTACATTAGGACTAGGTGCGTTTACCTTTACTTGTGCGGGTGATAACCATGCTACTACTCATGCATATCCACGTTCAACAGACCCTGCCTACAACACACCACTAGCAATTACTGATGTAAGTGGAAATGACGTAACAATCAATGTCGGTATTGCTGATACTACTGTAGACATTACAGCACTATCAACAGATTCACAGCATCAACTAGCAGTTGAGTTTGATGATGAGAACAAGAACTTCCAGTTAAGAACTAGAAGCACAGAAACAACACCTACAAATAAGAATCAGTTGATGGTAACTATCAACGGTATTGTACAGAACCCTGAGTCATATACTCTATCAGGTAGTACAATATCATTCCTTGAACCTCCTATGAGGAACTCAACAGTTATTATCATGTACTTCAAGAGATCTGATATCTCTGGGAACTTCCAGTTGGATCAGTTTGGAGATGTTATCACTGGTCTTAATACAACTGATGGTGTGTACCAAGGCACTGGGTACACAGCTGGTACATACAACGGTATTTCATTCACTAACAAATTATCAGACGGATCGGGGGCAACTGGTAACATAGTTGTAACAAATGTACTTGATAGTGCTACTATTGTTCAGAATAATAAATTTGGTGATGCTAGAACTCTAATTGATAACAACGCAGGTGTCATAGCAGATATTGCTGTGGGACTGATGAACGAGTTTGGTACACCTACAGATAATAAGGTAGCAGATGCATCTAACCTTATCCTAATGAATAAAGATTTCATTGCTAGAGAAGCAGTGGATAGGATGCATGCTGATATACCATATACTATTGCTAATAAGAGACACTTTGATGCCTATAACTTGATTATGGCAAACAAAGACTTTATTGTATGGGAAGCATACTACCTATTCAAGACTGTTGATTATCCTGGCTACACACATGCTCAAGGATACACAGAACAGGATTGTAGAGATGACCTAATGGATATCTTGGAAGCTATTGCTTTCAACTTACTATTTGGTGCTAATAATAAGGTATATGATGCTGCCTACTACTACACATCAGCATATAGTGCGGGTAGTGTAATACAAGGTGAAGAACAGCAGACAATCGCTGCTACTAATCAGATGAAAGGTCTGATGGACAAGATAATTCTAAATGAAACAGTATCAGTCGCAGGAGATCATGGTTATGAACAGTACTTTGAAGATGTTACTTACATATACGACGGGTGTGCTAGTGCTAAGTCCACTATCAGTACGCTTGTTGATATTGTTATTACTGCTATCAATACTGACTTGATGGTACATGTCACTAAGACAGAACCAACACTATTTGTAGAACCAACAGGTAATGACGAAGACTGTGTAGATGATGTAAGAGATGTATTAGAAGCAGTTTCTATCAATGCTAAGTTTGGTGGTAACCATAAGGTATATGATGCTGCCAAGTACTATGTTGATGGTGCACACGTAGCAGGAGAAGAGATTCATACAATTTATGCTTTCAGGGAAGCAGATAAGATTGCTCAACAGGTATTATCAAACGAATCAGTCACTGTGATAGGTGATCATGGTGAGACACAGAAATATGATGGTGGTATTACTAGATCTGACAACCAGTGTGCTAGTGCTAGAGCAACAGTACACACTCTAATGAATATTGTAGAGGTAGCAGTAGATACAAACACTATGAGTGCCTTTACAAGGACTGCTCCTACTGGATTCAACTCACCTGGATTAGGTGATGGACAATGTAAGTCTGATACAAGAGATGTATTGAACGCAGTTGCTACTAACGTGGCATACGGTGGTAACCATACTCTGTATGACACACTGAACATGTACTTCGTAGGTAATCATGTATCAGGAGAGGAAGCAGAGACACTCTATGTGTTTGAAGAAGCACGTCAGATGGTATTGAAAGCAATACAGCAGGAATCATTCGAGACATATCCAGAACTTAATCTTACAACCAAGTCACAGTATAAAGATCCTACAATCACAGCATATGAGAGCACTGATGCTACTCAGTACAACGTAACTAACGCTGTATACACTGCTGCTAATGGAAATGTAGAGATAACAATAGGATCTCATAGTCTAGAGGTAGGAACAAGAGTTAAACTTGATGATATGTCATTGACATTCAAGTGTTCTCAAGATGGTAGTGTAACACACCACAAATATCCTAGATCTACTGACTGGGCATACCGTAAATCACTTCCTATCCTTTCTAAGACAAATACTACAATCACATTGTATGTTGGAGAGTCTCCTATTGTAAATTATCAGATCACAGGTGCTAACTACAATCCAGCTACAGGTATTATGGACATGGAAGTCTACAATACACAGTTCAACGTATCTGCTGCCACATATAATGCCAACACAGGATCTATGACAGTGAACATAGGTGTACATAGCATGGAGATTGGTGAAGAGATCATGTTTAGACCTAACTCATTGACATTTACATGCTCAATGGACGGTAACAATGATCAGAAGACATATCCTAGATTTGGTAAAGACCCATACTATGATAAGGCACTAAAAATTATTGCTAAGGATACTAATACAATCACAGTCAACGTAGGACCTAGTCCTTTAGTCAATCATACTGTAACTGACTCTACTTACAACCCAAATACAGGTGTTGCTGAGTTAACTATTGGTAATCACATCCTCAAGGTAGGTGATACCATCACTATTACAGATAACTCTCTTGTATATCAGTGCTTATTAGATCTCTATCAGACTGATCACTCATATCCAAGAGGTAGTGACCCTGCTAGTGGAGATGCTCTAGCAATTACTGCTGTAACTGACAATAGTATCACAGTCAACGTTGGTACATCATCTAATACTACACAGCATAGATGGAAACCAGGCTATGTTGCTACTGACGCTGTACAGAGTGGTGGTGGACATACTCATACCTTCGTAACTGCTGCTACAGGTGCTGTTGTTCTACCTCATGGACTAAGATCTGAGAGAACACTCACTATAGACAGTGCTGACTACAATCCTACTACAGGTATCATGACTGTGACCTGTGAGGATCATGGTTTATCAGATACAGATGAGATTATTATAGATGACAACTCAATTATCTTCACATGTGCTGAAGATGGTCATGGTAGCGACCATGCTTATCCTAGAGGCAGTGATCCTATCAGTGAACTATGGCAACCTATTACAGAAGTAACTAGAAATACATTTAAAGTACAAGTATTAAACACAGCTCCATCTACTAACACAACTGCTCATACATTCAAGGCAGTCGTAGCATATAATCTACATGTTAGAGGCACAACTCTTAAGATTGCCGATGGTGGTATCACATTTACATGTCTAGAAGATAGTAATGCTTCTAATCATTCTTATCCTAGAACTGACATCATCAACCACACTGTAACAGGTGCTGTATACACTCCTGCTGACGGTGACATGGTAGTTACTGTAGTTGGACATTCTATGAGAAAGGGTGACTACGTTAAGTTTGACGATGACTCATTGACATTCACATGTGCTGAAGATGGCAATGGTTCTAACCATACATACCCACGTTCTACCGACCCAGTGTCAGGTAAGTGGTTAAGAATTAGAAATGTCACTAATGATACATTCAAAGTTAGAGTATTAGACTTTATACCTTCTACAAACACAACAACTCATGCTTTTGTAACTGCTACAAATAATGGATTGAAGCAGAAGAAAGATCAGGCATACGATCAAGCAATAGATATTGTAGATTCTTCTATTGATAGAATATCAATCAACGTTGGTGTATCTACCAACACCACAGCACACACATATGTGTCATCTCTGAACAATGCTCTTTCTATTGGTGGAAACTATACACATACATTCTTGAGTGCTACTGCTAATGCTGTGAAGCAAGGTTATGGAACTAGAGAAGCATGTACTCAGGTACAAGCAACTGTTGACACCTTGATGGATCTAGCATACAATGCATTGAACCAAGGTAACTTTAGTGGTATCACACGTACAGTCGGTAATCATGGTGATGGTTATGAGACTGCTCCTACAGTTCAGATATCAGGTGGATCACCAACCACAGCTGGATCCTATGTACCACAATTAGCAGCAAGAGGTTATGTCAAATCAATCGGAATCCTCGTCGGAGGAGTTGGGTACAATAACGTACCAACAGTCAGAATTACGTCTAACACTGGTTTTAATGCTTCTGCTACCGCTACTGTGTCTGGTGGGGCTGTCACTGGTATTACAGTTGATCAAGGTGGATTTGGATATAACGATGTCATTATTGAGATTATTGCGAATGCTGCCGACACAGTAACTACAACTGCTACAGCAGCAGCGATTGTAGGTAGACATTTAGAAGGAATAGTTGTACAAGAGACAGGAGTAGGATATAGTTCTACACCTACATTATCACTGACTGGTGGTAGTCCAAGCACAGCAGCGGGTACACAGAGTGCTCCTGTAGCAAGAACTACTGGTGCTGTGACAAGTGTAACTCTAGTTTCTGGTGGAGATGGATATAAGAATACAGACATACTTGGTGTAGATCCTGCTGACGTAGGTGGCACAGTAGGTAACTCATTCCAAGTTGAGGTAGAGACAGTTACATTCAACGGATCAACAACTGGGTTCTCTGCTACAGTTGGTGGATCAGGATACACACTTCCTGCTAACGACAGGTTCTTATTATTCTTGAACTCACACATACAGGAGTTAGGTGAATCATATAGTTACTCTGGCACTCCATCTACAATCAACTTTACTGAGGCACCGAAAGGTAATATGGACTTCTACTGTTTCTATGTGGGACAGTTACAAGATATGGATTCCATAGCACCATTCATGAACGGTACTAAGAGAACATTCATACTTAAGAAGAACGATCAACCATTCTCACTAGAATCAGATTCTAATGAGGTAATCCCTGCTAATAACCTTGTGATGTTCTTGAACGGTGTATATCAGGAACCAGAGGTTGCTTACACACTTGATGGATCTATCCTTGAGTTTAGTGAGGCACCTAGAGCTGGCAGTGAGGTATTAATTTACATCTACACTGGTTCTAACCTTGACATTGTAACAGAGGACACATTCAGTTCTCTTGATCCTGGCGACCTATTACAGGTACAGTCAGAAGGAGATATCAGAAGACTTGCTACCATAGCGAGTTCCTCCTCCTTAGATACATATGAATATACAGGTCTAAGACCTAATGTAGCTACCTTCACTGCCACTGTGGTGAACGGTAGAGTGGTTCAGGTCTTAATCATTGACCAAGGATCTAACTACGAGGTTGCTCCATTCCTTATCTTTAGTGGTGGAGGTGGATCAGGAGCATTTGCTGAGACTATTATTGAACAAGGTAGTGGTAAAGTTATAGGAGTCAAAAACCTACAAGGTGGTTCTAATTACAATACTGCTCCATCTGTCACACCATATCATCCACTCGCTTTAGAGAGGACACAGAGGGACAGAGCGATCTCTAACGGTGTATTCTTATACAGTACACAGTTAGTCAGTTCTATTGGCGTACAGACCGCTACTATACCTGTTCTTGACGCATATTATAATAATGGAGTTGGATTCCCAACTAACGGAGAACTATTACTTCCATATTATAATACTACTACTGCGACATGGAGTTGTGAAAGAATTTTATATGGTTCTGTAGATTACTCAGCAGAGACATTTACTGTTACTACCAACGGTAGAGGATATAAAGCAACTGGAACTCAACTAGGATTTGGTTATGCTAACGGACCTGAGGCAGGAACATTTAATGCTTCAGGAACTGGTGTAACCATCACAATGGGTAATAATCATTATCTCCAAACTGGTATGGAGAGGTTCATTAGATTCACATCTGCGATTGGTAGTTATCCTGCTGATTCCTTAAATGGAACATACAAGATCACACGCACAGGTGACACTACATTCTCAATTACACTACCAGTAAGTTTGACAGCATCGGGTACAATGGAGATACTTCCAACTATCCGTGTGTATACAGTATAAATAACCTATAAAGCCCTATACTAATGGCACTTGTAACCGATAAATTTAGAATTTACGCAGCCGAAGCGTTTCGCAACACTCTCGGTAGTACTGGATCGGACGCAAATAAAGTGTATTTGTTTGTTGGACGAGCTAAAGCATGGGGTTCACCTGATTCCCCTCCAACCAACGAACCTATTGATAGTTTCACCTATCATAGAAGTGCATATGCGGATTCAGTTGCGTTTAAAAGAGTAGATATTACTGATACCTCTCTTGTTGTACCCAGAGTCGATTGGATAGATCCTACAGAGACTACTGGTGGAACAGGTCGTACATATTCAATGTACAAACCTGACTACAGTCCTGCTAAGACTACCGCTAATGGTGCGACTCGTCTATACGACTCAAACTTCTATGTGATGAACTCTGACTTCAACGTGTACAAATGTTTGTACAACGGTCAGTCTCCCACATACCCTAGAGGTAGACCTTCATTGGTTGAACCAACAGGAACATCAACTACAGTTATTGAAACCAACGACTCATCAGATTATAAGTATCGTTGGAAATATATGTACACTATTGATGCTGATAATATTCTAAAATTTGTTACTACAGAGTTTATACCTGTACTTGAGAATAGTTTGGTACAGGCTGCTGCTGGACCTGGTTCTATTGACACCGTTGTTATTGAGAACCAAGGACAAGGATATAATAATGACACCTACACTAACGTACCTATTCGTGGTGATTGGGAAATAAACGGTGGTACTCAAGGATTCTGTTCTGTGACTGTAGAGTCTGGATCTGTCACTAATGTGACTGTTACTAACTCTGGTTCTAACTACAGTTTCGCAACAATAGATGTTGGACTAATCGCTAACATTGGAGCTGGTGGATCGGGTGCTGATCTCGATATCATCATTCCACCTAACGGTGGACATGGTAAGGATGCAACGAGAGAGATTGGTGCTTACCGTCTCATGTTTGCTTCTAAACTAGAAACATCAACAGCATTTGTAGACTTCCCAACTGACCTTACATTCCGTAGAGTTGGTTTGGTTCTCAATCCATATGATTATAACACTACCTCTATTTCAGATCAGAACACAAGATCTGCTGTTAAAGCATTAATCTTCCCTCAGTCTGGTACAGGTACACCTAGTGGAACATTTTCACCTGGCACAACTATCACTCAAACCACAACAGGTGCGAAGGGATATGTTATCTCCTACGATTCTAATACGAAGGTTCTAAGATACTATCAAGATTCTAATGATGGTGTCACCTCTGGTAATATCGTGGAGTTCTCAGGAAACTATGAAATTACATCTTCTGATATTGTGACTGCTACACCCGATTCAAACTTCGGTACATCATCTGTACCATTGACTCAAATCACTATTGGTGTATCTGTTTATGAGTTAGGACTGTCATTTATTGAAGGATATGCTAACGGAGAGGTAGAAATTAACTCTGGAGAAATCCTCTACATAGACAATAGGAACCCGATCACTAGATCAACAGACCAAAACGAAGAGCTAAAAGTAGTAATTGAATTCTAATGGCACAGAATACTAACCTGAATATATCTCCTTATTTCGACGATTTCGACGATGATAAGGGATTTCTAAAAGTATTATTTAAACCTGGCTTCCCAGTACAGGCAAGAGAACTAACTACCCTCCAGTCACTTTTACAAAACCAAATTGATACATTTGGTCAAGGTGTCTATAAGGAAGGTAGTATGGTGGTGCCTGGCGGTATCACGCTGAATAGAAATTACCCAGTAGTTTTAGTTCAAAATAATTATCTTAACTTACCAGTAGAATTATACAGAGAAGCACTTAATGGCAAGGTTGTAAAGGGTGCCACTTCAAACATCCGTGCTAGAATTAATTTCTCTATCAGTGCTACTACATCTACTCGTGGTTATGTGTCATTCTATGTGACATACTTGACAAAAGCAGACGACAATGAAACCAGTGTATTCCAATCTGGTGAGATATTAACATGTGAAGAAGATATAACATACAGTACATCTACTATCGTAGCTGGTACACCTCTTGCTCAGTTACTTAACTCTAACAGCACATCAATAGGTTCTACAGCTAACGTAGGTAAGGGTGTATACTTTGTTCGTGGATACTTTGTACCTGTAGAAGAACAGACACTTGTATTAGACCAGTATGCTAACAACCCATCATATAAGGTTGGTCTAAAGGTAGAAGAAAGAATTATAACTGCTGACGAAGATGCTACTCTATATGATAATGCCATAGGTAGTACAAACTTCTCAGCACCAGGTGCTGATAGATTTAAAATCAATCTATCTCTGGTTAAGAAGAATCTAGCAGACCCTAACTCTGCTGACTTCATTGAATTACTACGTACCAATGTTGGTGCTATTGAAAATAAGGTAGAGCGTAGTGATCTAGGATTTATTAACGATGTATTAGCAACCAGAACTAAAGAAGAGTCTGGTGATTACTATGTCAAGAGATTTAGTATAGACGTAAGAGAGAACCTTAACGACGCATTCAATAATGGTGTATACACATCAGATCAGACTACACAAGATGGTAATACTCCTGTAGAGGAGCATCTAGCAGTACAGATCTCACCAGGTACAGCATACGTTTCAGGATATAGAACAGAAAAACTAGCTAACACATTTAAAGATGTAGTTAAACCAAGAACATTCGCAGCCGCTGACGCTCAGGCAATATCATCTGACTTCGGTAACGCTGTATTAGTTAATAATCTATATGGTGGTGTAAATTTATATGATACAGTTGATTTATATGATAGAAAGAGTTCTAGTGGATCTGCCACTGGTACTGCTATAGGACAAGCAAGAGTATTCTCATTCTCATTCGATAGTGGTGCTAGGAACACAGCAGCAACTTTATATCGTGTAGGTCTTGCTGACGTTGATCTGTTCACCACACTTGGAATGTCAGGTAATGTTACTTGGGTAGCTGGTAAGAAGTATGTCGGTATGACATCTGGTGCTACTGGATTCTCCAGAACAAGTGGTAGTGCTTCAAACGTTTCATTAGAAGGTGTCACAGGTACATTCATTAACGAGACTATCGCTCTAGACGAAGACCCTAGTACATCTATTGGTACAATTACAGGTGTCACAAACTATCAGTTTACTGATGCTAAGTCATTGTATAAGTCAGGATTTACTGCTCATCTTATGCTTGATCTACAAGCAGTAGTATCTGCTAACGCACCTGTATTAAGTGGTACATCTGGCAACGCAACTGCTACACTAACTGCATCACTATCTAACTTTGTGTCTCAGTTGAGAGTCAATGACATCTTAGCATTCTCTAACAACGATCTATCACATGAGGTACGTGTCACGTCGATCACCAACGCAGGGGAGATCGCCATCTCAAGAGTCACATCGAATAACTTAGCTAATGGAGCAATCAGTGGAAACATTCTTTTACTTAGACCTCAAATCAGGGAAGCACAAAAGAGAACGCTTATATCGCCTATTCCGAAGGACGCTGTTAAGTCAACTTCCACTAATAGTTCTGGGTCTGCTGTGGCTCCACTTGGATTTTTCAGAAAGAGTTACACCGAGTCAGTATCTGGAGGAACTTTCTCAGTCACAGCAGGAAGTAACCTTACATTCAGAGATCCTACCGATGGAGATGACTTCCAAATAATCGCTACTGGTGGTTCTAACGCAGGAAACTCATATACAGTCGGATTGAATGGTGTAACTACTACATCTAATCCTGGCGATGCTAGTGCTTCTATCAGTGGACTAACAGGTGTTACCTCAGTAATTGTTATAGCAACAGTTTACTCAAGTAACAGAACTGCTAAAGCAAAGACAACACAACGTATGAAGGTGTTGAGAATAGACCATACATCTGGTTCTTCAGCAAATGGTTTGACTCAAACTACAGCAGGATATGGACATAGACTAGAAGACAGACAGATTTCTCTAGGTTGTGCTGACGTATTCTCATTAAAAGCAATCTATGAATCTTCAGATGACGCTGATCCTGAACTTCCTAATCTTGGTTATAGTAACCTCATAGGTACACTTGAGATTGGACAGATATTAACAGGTGCATCATCAGGTGCTAAGGCACAGATCGTATCATTTAACAGCACCGCAGTATTCTATGTGATGCTGAATGACAACAACTTTACAGGTGATGAAAATATATCTACACCTACTGCTAGTGGTAAGATTACAGTAGGTACAATCAGAACAGGTGCTAACAACATTACATCTTCCTATGAGTTAGAAAATGGTCAAAGAGATCAGTATTATGATTACTCTCGTATTGTAAGGAAGTCAGGATACGCAGCTCCTACTCGTAGAATGATAGTTATCTTTGATAGATTTGACACTACATCAGGAGAAGGATTCTATAGTGTTGACTCATATTCTACTGCTGACTATAAAGACATTCCTAGTTTTGGTGACTTTGGTTTAAGAAATGGTTTGGACTTCCGTCCAATGGTTCCAGATAAGATATCTGGCACTGGTACAAGGACTTCTCCATATGTACATACAGACACTGAATACTTTAACTTTTCCGATAGAGCATTCACTGGTAACCTTGTAGGTATACCTGGTCAAGCAGATACTACAATCCTATCCTATCAGTATTACTTGGGTAGAATTGATAAGGTCGGTATTAATAATGACGCTAAGATTGTCATCATCAATGGACAACCATCAGAGACACCTGTAGAACCAGCTGACCCTGAAGACGCTATGCTCCTTGCTACAATGACCATACTACCATATGTGTTCAATGTAGATGAAGATATCACCATTCAGCAAACAAACTATAAGAGATATACATTTAGAGATATACAATCATTAGAAGCTCGTATCAAGACTCTTGAATACTATACACAGCTATCTCTACTAGAAGCAGAGACTGCTACATTTGCTGTGCGTGACAGTAATGGTATGGATAGATTCAAGAATGGATTTATCGTTGATAACTTCGCATCACTAGCGACCAGTGACACATTCCATCCTGATTATAGAGTATCAATAGACTTTGAAGAAGGACATGTGCGTCCGTCACACTATACAACTAACCTACCTCTTATTGTTAGTTCTACATCTAGCAATATTAGACAGACAGGTGATCTAGTCACACTACCATACACAGATATAGTATTAGTTGACCAACCATATGCTTCTGCTCTAGAGAATGTAAACCCATTTAACGTATTCACATTTATTGGTGACATCAAGTTGACTCCTGCCTCAGATGACTGGGTAGACACTAAGTCTCTTGCTACTATCCAAGGTCCTGTGGTTGAAGGTAACTACATGACAAGTTTACGTTCAATGAACGCTGACCAGAATGGAATTACACCTATTCAGTGGGGTTCATGGCAGACTACATGGTCAGGTAAAGTATCAGAGCAACGTCGTGTAACTACAGGTAAGGGTAAGAACCGTAGAACTAGAACACAGACATTCACTAGAATCAGAACTGATCAAACAAGAACAGGTGTAAGACATAAGATCACACCTATCATAGAACAGCAAAGTCTTGGTAACAAGGTTGTATCTGTAGAGCATATACAGAACATGCGTTCTAGAAACATAGAATTTAAGGGTGAGAAATTAAAACCTAAGACAAGATTCTATCCATTCTTTGATGGAGTAGATATCAAAGCATTCGTTACACCTAAACTACTTGAGGTGACAAAGAACCCTAATGATGATGCAGACACAAACAGCACACCTTTCCAAGTTGGAGAGACAGTTAAAGGTCTCACCTCTGGATGTACACTACGTATCCTAGAACCAAATGATAACTACACAGTCAACCCATACACGAACGTTAATATATCGTCGGTCTCAGACTACACCGCCAACCTCGGCTGGATCAACCTTGATACCAGTGCTCTTGCTGCTCAAGCTCTCGGAGCATATTCTGGCAATCCAATCCCGAATGAAATCCTTGTCGGACAAAGTTCAGGTGCTAAAGCAAAGGTTAAAGAAAGAAGACTAATCACAGATACAGCAGGATTCATTAAAGGTACATTCTTTATACCAGATCCTAGCAAAGCAACTAACCCTAAGTTCAAGACAGGTACACGTATCTTCCGACTATCTGATACAACTAATGATTCACAGGTACAAGGTGAGTCTGAGTCATCAGCACAGACAGAATACGCTGCTACAGGTATCCTACAGACCACACAGGAGACTATTATATCTGTACGTAACGCACAGATTGATGAGCAGAAGTTCACTCAGAACAGAACTCTATGGTCTGACCCACTAGCACAGACATTCTTGATTCAAGATGAGAACCTAGAGGGTGGTGTATATCTAACTAAGATTGATCTATTCTTCCAACAGAAAGACTTTGAGATTCCAGTTGCTATTGATATAAGGACTGTAGAAAATGGTACACCTACACAAACTATCGTTCCATTCTCTAAGGTCATCAAGCAAGCAAAGGATGTAGTTGTATCTACAGATGCTTCCACACCAACAACATTTACATTTGAGTCTCCAGTATTCATAGGACATCAGCAGGAACATGCTATCGTTGTCACATCTGACTCAAACCAATTTAAAGTATTCATCTCACTACTAGGTGAAGATGCCATTGATGCTGCTCACGCAGGAGAGAAGATCTCTGAGCAACCATACATCGGTGTTCTATTCAAGTCACAGAACGCATCTACTTGGACACCATCACAGTTTGAAGACTTGATGTTCAAGATATACAGAGCAGACTTTACTCTACCTACATCTCTCGACCAGTCTAAGTTGATTCTAAACAACGCAACACTAGAAGAGAACAACGGTGGATTCATAAGTGCTCTACCAAACGCTATTGCTACCACAGATAATCAGACATATATTGATGTATTCCATAGTAATCATGGTATGCAGTCATCACTCAACTACGTCGTCATGGATGGCGTTAAGTCTGAGGTAGGTGATACTACACTTAAAGTTGCTCTTGCTTCTTCAGGTGTGTCACAGATTACTTTGACAGAAGCAGCTAACTTCCATATTTGTATTGGAGGCAACTCTAGCGAGGCAGCAGCATGCACCGCTAGTAACGTAGGTCCTGGCACAAGTCAGGCGGGTGCTGTATCCGATACCAATCCTGGCTTCCTTAAGGTTGGTGATGAAATCATTGCGTACGAAAACATTAATACTGGATCTCCTGATTGGGTTATTGATATTGTCGGACACAATGCAGGTTCAGTAAGTGGAAGAAATTGGGATCCAGTAACTAACTCAGGTGCTGCTACTGGTGAATCTCATCTAATCAATGCGACTGTAGAATGCTATAACTTAGCTGGTATACCTCTCACAAAGATTAATGGTACACATCATACATCTACATTTGGTGGATTGACTACATTGAACAGTCCTCATAAGTATAGATTAAACATTACAGGAGTCAAAGCACATAAGACATTGACAGCGGGTGGTGACAACGTTACTATCTCACAGAATATACCATGGGATGTTCTTACTCCTTCAATACAGACTCAAGCACAACCAGGCACTAACATCAGTGCTAGGGCGTTAGGAACTAGCGGTACATCCGCAGGACCTTTCCCAGCTGGTTACGTTTCTGAGACTTCATTTGTTAAAGACACCACATTTAGAGATGTCACACTCAATGACATCAATTACTTCCTTGCTACTAAGGTTATTGCTTCTAAGCAAAATGAAATTAGTAACATGTCAGGTGGTAAATCACTAGACTTAGAGTTAAACTTCTTCTCTGACGTATCACACCTATCTCCTGTAGTAGACACACAACGTATGAGTGTCACAACTACCGCAAACCTCGTTAACAACGCTGATCCTACCTCTGGAATAGGCGATGAGAACGCTGCTATATACATCACTAGACTCGCTAGATTGGATAACTCCTCTACTGGTGTCAAGGTGGCATTCGCAGCAAATACATTCGAGTTCTCTGAGATACAGGTGATGTACAAGTTGGTACCTGTAGGTTATGCAGGTGACACTGATGACTTGAACTTTGAGTTCTTTAACACGGATGGTCGTCCCGATAGTGGTAAAATGGTTCCTCAAAATGACCCATTTGTTTTCAATGATTTTGAATACACACTGGATGATGCTCCTGCTTATGATGGATTTCAACTTAAGGTAGTCCTTAAGAACTATAATCAACCTTACATTCCACGAGTCAAAGACCTAAGAATCATTGCCTTAGCATAATGGAAGACTTTGAAAAAAGAGCTAGAGAACGAGAAAAAGAGATCAACGCTCGTAAAGACGTTGACCCAAGAGATGAAAAAGGTTTAATAAAAGTCGAAGATCATAAAGACCTAGGAAGAGATCCAAATAGCAATGCTATTGTCAATACGGATCGTATTGCGTACGAGGCATATATCAAAGCCCGTGCTGAAGCTAGCAAGAAAAAGGACGAAGTTTTGGATCTCAGGGACGAGATTACAGAACTCAAGTCTCTGCTTCAAGTTCTAGTCGAAAAAAGCGATAAATAACTCTGAGATAAATACTCTTTAGGGAAAATTCTATACCATGGCATCTGCGGTATCCAACTTACTCGTATATCAAGGTTCCGATTTCAATATTGACTTCACAGTTGAGAACGATAACGGAACAGAATTCGATATGACTGGATATACTGTAGCCTCAATGATCAAGAAGCATTACACAAGTAGTTCTTCTGTGACAGTTACAGCAGCAGTCATGACACCCGTAACAGCGGGTCGTGTACAACTTTCACTAAATGCAGTTCAGACGACAGCAATGAAGTCAGGACGGTATGTATATGATGTCGTAATAACTTCTCCCTCTGGTCTAAAGACGAGAGTGTTAGAAGGAACAGTAAGCGTACTTGAGGGAGTAACACTTTAATGGCAAGGTTAAGATTTGGAGATCAATCAATTCCAAGAGTCACTCGCGTCGCTACAGGCGGTGGGGGTGGTAACGTTGGTGCATTAGCTGACGTTGACCTGACAGACACAAGTTCAGGTGGTTTACAAGATGGTAGTGTGCTAGTATACAAGTCAAGTATATCTAAGTTCATACCGACAACAGTATTAAACAACATAACGATTAACGGGGGTACATTCTGATGGCATCAAAGCTACTGGTCAAAAGAAGTACGGGAACAGCAGCACCAGGTACCATTGAATTTGGTGAATTAGCTCTTACCGTAGGTGCGGGAACGCAAGCAAACTTAGGAGACAGAATATTTGTTGGAGACAACAACTCTGCTGCTCAGGTTATAGGTGGTAAATATTTCACTGACATGATGGATCAGGTACATGGTACACTGACCGCAGATTCAACTGTCATCGTAGATAGTAATAGTAAAATAGATCAATGGTTGGTTGATGACGTACAGATTGATAGTAACGTAATCAACACAAGCACAACAGACGCAGACCTAATCATAGGTGCTAATGGAGCTGGTAAAGTTGTATTCCAAGATGGTCAAGAAGTAGAGTTCGGAACCACTGGTGACCTTGAGTTAGTCTGGGACGACTCTGACGGTGACTTACAACTTAGAAGAGTCTCAGGTGGTAATGCTACTGCTTCACTTCTTATACAGGACGATATCCCCCTAAAGTTCGGTACAGGAAATGACGCACGTGTATATTATGATGAGACAACCCTAGACAAACTAAGATGGGCTGGTGCTGATCAGCAGTATGACACAGGTGTTCAAGTAACATTTGCTGACACTACTACAGCGTCCAACTCCACAACTGCTGCTGTAATGGTATCAGGTGGTTTAGCAGTTGGTGCTAAAGCATGGATCAAAGACTTAAATGTTGATGACGATGTAACGATTGGTACTGCTAACACAGATACCATGACTGTTAACTCAACAGTTACATTTGCTGCGGGAGTTGAGTTCCAAGGCACACAGACAATCAACGCTACCCAGAACATAACTGGAGAGTTGACTATTGACCAGTTAAAGTTCGATGCTAATAGAATCGAAACTACTTCTGGTACAGAGATGATCATCGACCCATTCCCAGCTGGTAATGACGCTGATGGTTTGGTTATTATTAAAGGTGACCTACAGATTGATGGTACAACAACCACAGTTAACAGTGCTTCAATGTCTGTTAACGATCCTACAATCGAGTTAGGAGATCCTACAACTACTTTATCATTGACAGCATCCGCTACTTCAGGTGCTACAGTTTTAACTGTAGACAGAGTGGTAGGACTTAACGTTGGTGATGACATTACTGGAACAAATATAGCAAACTCAACATCTATTGCCTCTATTAATACAGGTCTTAAGCAGATCACTCTAGATCAGGCAATCACTGGTAATATAGATAGTGGTGGTGCTATTGTCGCTACTAGAGATGCTAGTGATGGACTAGATAGAGGTGTTAAAGTTCACTACCATACAGGTAGTGCTGCTCAATTTGGTTTCTTTGGTTATGATCGCACTGGAGGTGCTGATGGAGCTGGTGCTTGGACATTCATTGAGAATGCTACAGACACTGCTACAGTCTTCGGTGTAACAGGTAACCGTGGTACAGTTGTACTTGGTGACCTAGAACTAGATACTGACCTCGAAGTACAATATGGTGGTACAGGTATTTCAACCCTTACTCAATATGGTATTCCTTATGGTGACGGTACAAACCCAATACAAGTAACAGCTGCTGCTAACATGGCAACACCTGGTACAGGAACTGACGCAACAACTTCATTCCAAGTTCTAACAGTTACAGCAGGAGGCGTTCCTGTCTGGTCTGACACCTTAGATGGAGGCGTTTTCTAACACTGAAAACTCATGAATGTAAACATTATTATTTCAACATTACAACGTAAAGTTTCTGAACTGACATTATCTAACATTATGCTTGAAGCGAAGATACTGGACTTACAAACCCAGTTAAATAGTATACAAGATCAATCATCAGAGAATGCTATAAATGGCAACGAGGATCAAACTAAAGAGTTCGATAACTCCAAACTCGACACCGACAACAAGTGATCTAGTCGATAAGGAAGTCGCGATTAATATCGCGGATAAAAAACTCTTTGTAAACAATTCAGGTTCTATCGTAGAGATAGGTAACGCGGCTCCAAACACCGCTAGTGTTACTGCGTCTATGCTTGCGTCTGATATTACTAATGGTCCTAGTAATCATCTATTCGTAGCGAAAACAGGTACTGACGCTGCTACAGTATTAGGAGGAGGAAATAGAGGTAGGCATTCCTCTACACCATTCCTTACATTAAAATATGCCTTAGCTACCGCTACATCAGGTGATACAATCAACGTAGCAGCTGGTGAATACCAAGAAGAATTTCCCCTAACAGTTCCAGACGGAGTGGCAGTTAGAGGAGCAGGATTAAGAGCGACAAATATATATCCAACAACAGCAACAAACGATCTTAACTGTTTTGTATTAAACGGTGACACCACCGTATCAGAACTGACTGTTAAGGACATGTTCTACAACAGTGGTAACGACACAGGTTATGCCTTCGTTGCTGCTAACGACTGGAACTCAGAGAGAAGTGCTTATGTACAGAGAGTCACAGTCCTAAACAAAGGATCAACCACATCTGCTAGTGACCCTTATGGATTCGACGCAGGGGACGCAGGACGTGGTGCTAAATTAGATGGTGCTATTGCTAACGCAAACACACTAGAGACATCAGTATTATTCAACGAGTGTACATTTATCGTACCAAACTCTATTGGTATACTATTAACTAACGGTGTTCGTTGTGAGTGGCAGAACTCATTTGTATACTTCGCTGACGAAGGTATCAAAGGTATACAGGGTGCTACAGGTAAGCATGGTACTGGACAAACAAGATTAAAACTATCTGGAACAACTGGTACGTTCGCAGCTGGTGAATTTGTATATGAGTTAGAAAATCAATATCAGTCTGGAACATTTACTCACGGTAGTGGCACTATAACTGTCACAAATGCGGGTCATACTATTGAGACTGGCGATTACGTCATGGCGATGACTGATGGAATAATTTCTTTCTATCAGTGTACAAAAGTAGACGCTAATACATTTACCTATCCTCGTGCTGCGATGAATGCCTCTGGTATCATCACCTACAAGAAGGCAATCGGTCAAGGTGAGATCGCATCTAATGATGGAAATTACATATATCTAAACGGAAAAGGACTTGGACAGTTCACAACAGCACTAGAAGAAGGTAAGACTCTTACTGCTCAGGCTGATGCTAGACTGGACACATCAATCAAGAAGTTTGGAACTGCGTCACTAGAACTTGATGGTACTGGTGACTTTGTTGCTATTGAGACTGTAGAAGACTTTGGATTTGGTACAGCAAGATTCTGTGCTGAAGCTTGGATATATCCCACATCAACCACTGGCACTTCTACTATCTTTGACTTCCGTACTGGATCAGATACAGACGTAGCACCTAGACTATATCAGAATGGTGGTACATTAAAGTATGGTTCTGGAACTACAGAACATATCAGTGGTGGTAGTTTATCACTCAACACTTGGCATCACGTTGCTGTAGCACGTTACAACCCTACTAACAGTAGCACTCTGACTACTACTCTGTACCTTGATGGTACCTCAGTAGGGACATATACAGACGCTAATAACTACGGTACAACCAAACCATTAAATATTGGTGCTGATTATGGAACAACTGGTGGTAACTTCTTTACAGGTAAGATTGATGAAGTTAGATTATCTACAGGTTTAACATCAAGATTTACAAGTAACTTTACTCCTCCATCTTCAGAGTATGGTACAGACACTGATACAGTTCTTCTAGTACACTTCAACGGTACAGATCAAGCAAGTACATTTGCTGACACTCCTTCTCCAAAGGATGTTCGTTCTAATAACTTTGACTCTGCTACAGGTATCTCACTTGTAGACTACAGTGCTTTTGGTTGTGAATTAAAATCTATAGCATCTGCTAACGTCTATGGTAATAAGGGTGCTGTTTCTGATGGTAATGGTTGTAAACTGATTCTGTCAGCACACAACTTCATGTACATTGGTGCGGGAAAAGACTTTACCAATGACTCATCTCTAGCTAACCAAGCTAATGAAGTTGTAGAAACTAATGGTGGTAGAGTATTCTACTCATCTACTGACCAGAAGGGTGACTTCAGAGTTGGTGAAGTATTCTTAGTTGACCAAGAGACAGGTAACGTTAACTTCCAGTCAACATCATCATCACAGCAAGCAACCAGTATTGGATTATCTGACTCCACTGGTACTACAAACATCTATCCTGCTTACATTGAAACAGGTAACATCAGACTAGCGGGTAACACTTTCTCTACTACAAGTGGTGCTCTACTGATTGACCCTGCAGGTAACGAAGACATTACATTTAACGGTGAGGTAATATTTAACGAAAACGCTTACTTTGACCAAAACAAGGTAGGTAGTTTCAACACTGCTCAGACAGGTTCTATTGATATCAACCTTGGGGGCATACAAAGAAGAGGTGGATTCAACGCTTATGGACTATTATCCGATACGAACCTTCTCATATCTACTGAGAAGTTATCAGCGGTCACTCTTGGTAATACAGGTGATGGATATACTGGCGGTACAGCGACGGTAACACTTGATACAAACCCTGCTGTAAACGGTACAGCATCTTGTACAATAGACACCACTGATGGTTCACTGAAGACTGTTACTGTAACCAATCCTGGTTCTTTATACACAACTGAACCTGTTATAGGATTTACTGATGGTGCTACTAACCCTGATGCTACAGCAGTCTTAGAACAGTATGGTGTAATCAACAGAATTAACGTTGATGATGGTGGATCAACATATACAGGAACACCAACTCTTGCTATTGAAGAACCCAACTCATTCTCATTCGATACATTTGAGGGTATATCTGGAAATACTATTACGATTCAAGACAACCCATTTACTAATGGTTTAAGAGTTGTATACAACAACAATGCTGGATCTGAAACACCTGGTTTAACAAATGGAAATACTTACTACGTTATTAATAAGTCTGGTAATAACTTCCAGTTATCTAACTCACAGGGTGGATCTGCTGTATCTCTATCATCATCTGCAGATCAAGAATCAGCTGAATCACACTCACTAGGTGGTGTTAACGCAACTGCTACAGTCACCATGTCAGGTGATGCTATAGCAAGCGTCACAGTCAATGAGGTTGGTTCACTTTATGATGGTAACTCTCTACCCTCTATTACAATTTCAGAGGACGTAGGTGCTAGTGCTGCTACACTTCAAGTATTTTGTGGTAGATCAATCCTTAGTATCGCTATTGGATCAAGAGGTAGTGGATATACATCTGCTCCATCTGTATCCATAACTGCCTCAGACTCTGACACTACAGGTTCTGGTGGTGCTGCTACATCAACTATTGGTTATCCAATAGGACAAGTCAATATCACTGAAATAGGTGCGGGTTATAACTTTGCTCCTACTATTCTAATTACAGGTGGTGATCCAGTTACAGCTGCTGATTTAGAAGCAACATTTAGTAAGAGAAATGCTAGACTAACTGGTATTACAATAACTGATCCTGGCGTTGGATACGCAACTGCTCCTACACTAACATTCATTGGTGGAGCTGGTGGCGATGCCGAAGTAGGATTAAATATTCAGTCGTTAGAAGGTAATATAACAAATAATGGTACTGCCTACACACAAGGTGCATACACAGGTGTAAGTTTTAGTTTCGTAAGTGGTGGTGCTTCTCCTTCATCTGCTGCTACTGCTGACTTCATAGTACCAGGTTGGACATTAAATATAAGCAATGCGGGATCAGGATATACAGACGGACAGTATGATGGTATAGCAGCGTACAACGTGCCTGCACAAACATTTACAGTCGCAGTAATATCAAATCCTGGCACACCTCCTCCTGATGATGTATACACTATAGACGGTAGTACACAGGCTGCCATTACTATGGTAGAGGGTAACACCTATCGTTTCGACCAGAGTGATGCCACTAACGCAGGACATCCACTCATTGTGGGTAGAGAAGATGGTGAAACATTATCTACTGACATCTCAGCAATTCCTGTAGGGACACCTGGTACAGCAGGAGCATTCACTGATGTTGTACTAGGAACTGGTACAGCAGGAGAGACAGCAGATTATATTTGCTCTACGCATGCTAACATGGGTGCCTCCATAACCATTAACAGTGGTTCAACAGGAAACTATGGTACAGGTTTATCAGTTGACGTTACAGTAGAAGGTGGTGTAATAACTGCGGTTAAGAGTAATTCACAAGGTGAAAACTACTTCTCAGGTGACACAGTATCAACAACAGTTCAGGATACTGGTGGAGCTGGTAGTGGATTCGTAGCATCATTAGCTGCTGAGGTACTCAATATTGCTACTGTTGAGAATATCAGTCTTACTGGAGGACCTTACGCAGTAGGTGATGTTCTATCTGTAGACGCAGGAGATGTAGGTGGTACTGGTTCTGGATTCCAGTATACAGTTACTAAAGTTGGTTTTATTAGAGACGTAAGTATAGGCGATGGTGGATTTGGATATAACGTAGGACAGACATTAATACCACGTGTTTCTGGTGGTGAATCAGGACCTCCTACCACTGGTAACCCATTCCAATTAACAGTTGGTGCTACAGAAACTGATGATAGATTTGAGTTTACACATGATGGTGCTATTGAATCTGATGCATTCAGATTAGCTGGTACTAAGCACCCCACTCTGTATGAAGGTAGTATCACTATCGGTAAACAGGCAGTCGTATTCTCTGTTGATGCTGAGTTTGGACATATTGTTACTGGCGGTGATATCACTGCCGATGGTAATCTAACAGTAAAAGGTAACCTAACACTAGGTGACGAATCTACTGATACATTATCAATCACAGGTACCCAGACTGTAACTGGTGACACCACACAGACAGGTAACTTGACCCTAGAGGGTGATCTTACACAAACAGTTGGTAACGTAGCACTTACAAACGCAACCATAGGCATTGCTGATGGTACACCAGCTGCTCCTTCACTCAGTTTTGTTACTTCACCAACAACAGGTATATCACACTATGCTGCTGATGAGTTCAGTATATCAATAGCTGGTGTAGAGAAGAGTAGATATGGTCCTACAGGATTAGCAGTTGGAAATGATTTCCAAGTTGGTAGTTCAGTAGACACTGCTAGTCCCGTATTGAAAGTTGATACTGCTAACTCAACTATCATCACTGGTACAGCACAGAAAGGTTTACAGATTAATAACGATGCATCTATATCAGCGATTGGTACTGACTCTGATGTAGACATCACACTCACACCAAAAGGATCTGGTGGAGTAACATTTACAGGTGCTTCTGGTAGATACTTTAAAGTTAATAATGGCACTGCTGATGTATTACAAGTAGACATGAATACAGGTGACCTTGAGTCAGCTGGTTATTTACAGTCAGGTGGTAGATTAAAGGTCATAGACAGTACACTACAGAATACTGCTCCAGGTGTAACAAACAGTTTTGGTCAATTATTAACACTAGACACATCTGGATCTGGTACTACATTCATTGATGGTACGTTTACAAACGTAGCAATTACATCAACAGGAAGTGGAAAAGGAACTGGTGGTACAGTCGATGTTACAGTTGTAAGCAGTGCTATTACATCTGTTGTAGTCAACACAGGTGGTAAGGATTATGTCAAAGGAGATTCAGTTGTTCTTGACGCTGCTATTGTAGGAACTGATTCTGTACAAACCGTTGCTATCACTGATGTAGCGGGTACAGGTATCGTATTCAAACCACAGGTTGCTAGAAACATTCTTTGTGATACTACTGGTACACTTATAGTTCCAGTTGGTGATACAAACAATAGACCAGATGCTGCTGACACCTACCTTGGTGGTATCAGATACAATACTTCAACATCACAGTTTGAAGGATACAATGGTATCGACTACGTATCACTTGGTGGTGTACGTGACGTTGACCAAGATACTTACATATTAACTGAGGTAACACCTGGTTCTGACGAAGATACATTCGAGTTTTATGCTCAAGGAATTAATAATTTATCGCTTGATAAAGACAAACTTACAATAAGAACTGCTAAGTTATTTGATGTAGAAGGTACTCTTTCTGTTAATGGTACAGTAGGTCAAGATACATTAGACGTACAAAGAAAAGGAACATCACTATTCAAGGTTAGAGGTAGTAAGGACGCTGAGGTAGTTGGTGGTTTCTTCCTGAAACATCAGCTCGTTGCGGGTACTATTGCTACATTTGATGATGGTACACTCGGTGCTAACGCAGGAACATTTAATGCTACCGCTGCAGCATACGACGTATCATCTACATTTACTGGAACTGCGGGTACATCTGAGTTCGCAGGATCTGGTGCTACATTTGATATCGCAACTGATGCGAATGGTACTATCACAACCATCACCGTCAACACAGGTGGTGTTAACTTTGAGATTGATGAAGTCATTACTATCGGTGGTGGTCTTCTAGGTGGTGGGGCTGGTACTGACATAACATTTACTGTTCGTACACTAAGCAACCCTGATGTTGCCCATGGTAAGATCAGTGCTTTACAGAGTGAACTCCGTTTCAATATGAACGGTGACAAGCAGTTCTTGTCATTAGATTCCAGTGCTGCGAAGGCAGGACTTAAGGTCAACAGAAATTATGAGACTGGTGGAGCAACAAGTTACCTAACAGTTCTAGATTCTACTGCTACATTTGTTGAGTTAGATTCAGCAAGAGTAGAGGGTGGAGTTATCTCATCATTCACTACAAACACTTCTATCGTACAATTCGATAAGACAGTATATAAAGGTGGTAAGACTCTTATCACTCTTGAAAGTAATGACGGTAAAGTTCATATGTTTGAAGTTACATCTATATGTGGAGCAGCGGGAACAGTGGCACATGCTACTATAACTAACTCTATTACATCAGATAATGATCTAATGGATGCTTCAGTCAGTGTTAACGCTGACGACGTAACTATATCATTAGCAAAATCATCACAGGCTTCTAGTTCAACAACTTTCACAGGAAGGTTCACTACAACTAAGGTTAAGGTATAAATAATCGAAGGTAACCCTACACCATGGCAACAAAAAACTTTACATCAATAGGCGGGTTCGGAGTAGGTTCGACTGAGGTATTAAATCCAAACCTCGAACTTAAGAACATCTCAGCAATTCATATGGTTGCGGATGATTTTACTGATGCATCAAATGATCTCTTTATTAGTAAGAGAACAACTGATCCTGCTAACAACTTACTTCGTTTAAGTTTTGATGGAAGTACTAACACCTCCACCAATACACCTCCCCTAGGTCACAATAGCGTGGCATTTGTGAAGGCAAAGGTATTTGGTCAAGAGATAACAAACAACATTTATGTTTTTGCTTCACATTTTGACGCTGTGATCACAGTAGACACTAATGGTGTTCCTACACTCCAAGCACAATTTGAAAATGTAATACATGAGCATCTACCTGGCGTAGAGACTTGGACTGTAACCCCTGTAGCGTTCCAGATAGGAAGTAACGCATTCTTTAGTTTTGATGTTGAAGCAGTTTCGACTACTTCAACCGTGAAGTGGATTGGTATCATTGATATCACAAGAGTATCAACAGATTAAACTGGATTAAAAGATGACACTTAGGCAGAGTTCTTCGCAGCAGAGAATAGAAGGTACAGGTCAGGTTCCGCAGGGACCGTGGACAAGTGCTACGTACGGACGTGCGAACGGGATCGTAACCGTTACATCTATTGCTCATAAGTTAAACGACAACGATCTATTATATGTAAAACCAGGTTCTGATGACCTGTTAAGGACTTTTGCGGCTGGAAATTATACAATCACCACAGTAGACGAAGATACATTTTCAATAACAGGCACAGGCACAAACTTCATTGCTGCTGCCACAACTATATCATACAGAAGTGTTAGATCACTCACATTAAATGCATCTGATAAGATGCAGTTCAGTATCGGTTCAGGTTCTGAGGAAGAAGACGCAATATTCATAACCAAGAGTGATACAGGAAACGTTCGTGTTGGTATCAACAACACCAACCCTGAGTTTGACTTAGACGTAGAAGGACAGATAAGAACTACAAGATCTATCATCTCAGATACTGCTCAAATTAGAAACCTAGACGTTACTAACGAGTTTGTTACAAAAGGACTAGACCTTAGAGGTCCTAATTTAATTAACTTTGAAGAGACTGACCCAACATCTCCTGATTTTGGTACAATCTACTACCCAACTGCTGACAACCCTCCTCGTCAGACACAGAATAACAGAGTTGCTACTACCAAGTTTGTATACGACGTTGCTACTGCTGACAATGGTGGTCGTGTTTACGTATCATCTGTAGCTGGTATTGGTGATGATGCTAACGACGGTAGATCAGCTGCTAAACCAGTTCGTACAATTAAGAAAGCAGCACAGATTGCTTATAGTTTACAGCAAGACACACAGACTCCAGAATATGTTTCTATCATTTGTTCTGGTGGTGACTACGTAGAAGACAACCCAATATCTCTACCATTCAACTGTTCGTTGATTGGAGATAACTTAAGAAGAGTTATATTACGTCCATTGAACATGGACAGACACATGATCAAAGCGTCAAACGAGACGTATTGTTCTGGTGTTGTATTCAGAGACCACTTAGATGCTAATGGATCTCCTGACTATACATGGAAGTTTGCTTATGTGTTTGATGATAAGCAGAGATTGATGTATGAACCTGATATTGCTCCTTTCGAGTTTTCACCAGGTCTAGAGAACAAAGGTAGAAACATCTTTGCTATTACATTTGAGAACCACACAGGTGACAATACTACATTACTTGTTGGATATGCTGTAGAGGGTGGATCATCTTCTGCTAGAGCGATCATTGAAGCTGTCACATTTACAGGTCCTCAAGCGTCACCATACTCATCTGGTACTATCACGGTGCTGATGGATGATGATGAATCAACCTTCCAGCTCGCTGAAAGATTATACTATGCTGATGTCTATGCTAACATCGTTAAGACAGGTGCTTCACCATCTGACTCACTCGACGTTGCTGACAGAGAATCACAAAGACCTGAAACTGAGGTTATTAAACACTCAAGGTATCAGTGGGTAATTAACTCTGAGACAGAGACATTACGCTTTGATGGTAGTTCTGCTACTATCGTAGATGCTACTACAAATCAGATTACTATTCCTTTCCATAGATTAAAGACTGGTTTCAAGGTAGAATATAAAGTAGAGAACGAAGGTGGTACTGCTCCAGCTGGTTTAATATCTGGTGACACATACTTCGTTAGATCTATAGATGATAACACATTAGAATTATATGATACTGCTATTAACGCACTCAACATACAGACAGTCACTGGTAGAAGAGACTTAGGTGATCCTGGTGTAGGAGACGAGCACACACTCTTTACATGTAGAGTTAGTGTAAAAGATAACACATACTATTTCCCTAAGCATGGTTTATTCACTGGTAACGGTGTATACTATCGTTCTTCAAAGGCAGGGGACATAGGTGGTCTTGTAGACAATGGTCTATACTACGTCTATAAAGTAGACAACAATTATTTCCAATTAGCACAAACACAAGCCGATGCTACCAATATTGATATATCTGGTGCTGATGCTCCTGTTATCCTTTCTATCACAGGTGTAGGTAAAGGATATAACAGATTTGAGAAAGCACTCAACGTTATTGATATCAACCAAATCAATACATCTCTTGATACACAAGAAACATACAGAGGTATCTCATTCGAGGTAACAGCAGCGTCAAGAACAATAGAAGGTATTCCTTTCGTTGGTCATGACTATGAGGCAGGACAAGAAGTTCATATCTACGGTCTACCATATAGTGCTATAGACTTTGGTAACAGTGCTAGCGGTACATACACTCAGAGTGGTAATACACTTACAGTCACGATTGCCAATACAGATCCTTCTAAGATGAATGTGATCTGGCCAACATTGGTATCTCTTTCTGGCATTCCACCAGAAGATAAGGGTGTTGGTATTCGCATGTCATTCACTGGCAGTGGTAGTCAGCATCAAGAAAAGTCATTCCATATCTCCACATATAGAACTGGTACACTAGCACAAACACAGAGTGATTTCACTGCTAGATTAGGTGGTAGTTCTAACTTAGGAGCTGGTGTTGCTAGATATAACTCATCAACAAATGAAATATTCTTTGTAATTAGAGCATCAGACAGCGTTACAAGATCTGGTTCTGTATCAGTCTTCGACAACCTTGGTGACTTTAACGGAAGAAAGTATGTTACACATCGTATAGAACGTGCTGATGGTTACTCACTTAAGTTTGTAGTCAGAGGTTCATGTTCTAAGTTTGGTATAGACTTTGATCCATCTGGAGACCAACAGGTTTGTTCTGCTACAAACTATGCTTTGATGTCATTGAGGAACTCTCCTTACGCATTTGAGAAGGTTGAGTTTGGTGCTGACTTCAAAGAGATGTCTAAGCAAAGAGACGGTGCTGAGACAATTAATAACAACGTTGACTACATTGCGTTAGAGTCATACGCTTACGTCAAGAAATTAAATAACGCAGGAACATCTGCTACATTTACAAGACAAGGTTCATATACATGTTCTGGTAATGTAATGACTATCGTCTGTCCAAGAGGACACGGTGTATTTGCTAAAAACGCATACAGTATGGTATTCAGTGGTGCTACCCCTGATGGTTCTGTACTCATTGATGACGTAGCAGATCATAGAACAGCTACAGTTATACTAAGTGGTGCTAGCACAGATACTGGAACAGTTACAATAACAGTCCCTGCTCCATGGCAGACACCAAATAGTGTACCTCCTTCAGATAGATCTGCTGATGGTACATCACTAATCCTTGCTAACAAACAGTTTATTGCTCAAGAAGCAGTAGACAGAATGCTTCTTGCTAATCCATCATATCAGGTTCCTACTGGTAACCAAGCATGTATTGATGATATTGTTGACTACTGTGAGGCAATGGGATATAACCTAGCATACGGTGGTAACGACCAAGTATGGGATGGTGCTAAGTATTACGTTGATGGTTCTCATGTTGTAGGTGAAGAGAATGAATCTGTAGAAACATTCAACCACGCAAGAGACATTGCCACACAGGTAATGAGAAATGACCCTGTTACTGTACAAGGTGGTCATGGTCTAACACAGGTAAGAGACTTTACTATCACACCTGACGCAGCTGGATCAGGTCAAGGTAATAAGCATGCTGATGCTCGTAACTTAATATGGGCTAACAGACAGTTTATTGCTGATATAGCAGTCGGTAGAATGAATGCTGACTTTGGATTTGAAGTTGCTAATAACAAGGTAGTTGATGCTCATGATCTACTAATTGCTAACAGAGAGTTTATCGGTGCTGAGGCATACGCTTGGGAACTTGCTGAAGATCCTACACTACACGTTCCAACAGGAAACGGACAAGATTGTATAGATGACATCGTAGATATTGTTGATGCTATTGCTTTCAACGTACAGCACGGTGGTAATAATAAAGTATGGAAAGCTGCTGAATACTATGTTGGTACACCTCACCTAGATGACGAGGAGTTCCAATCAGTTCGTTGTATCGAGCATGCTAGAGAGATTTGTAAATTAGTTCTTGCTAACAACGAGGTTGTAGTAAGAGGTGATCATGGATTAACTCAGACATTTGATCTTACAATTACACACGACAGTTCAAACTCAGCTGGTAGATACACATCTGCTGACTGTGTAGAAGTTAAAGCTAGTGTAGACACACTATTTGAGATTATCAACTCTGCTATTCTTAATGATAGTCTAAACGCTATTAAGAAGACTACACCTAGAACATTCAATGTTCCTTCACCACTGAAGAGAACAGCACAGGACGCAGTATATAATCCTGCTACTGGTATTATGACAGTAACAGTTGACACCGACTCTAAAGAGGTATCAGCTGCTTCATTCACTCCTGCTTCAGGTAACTTAGAACTTAATATTGGAAATCATACATTAACAACTTCCGACAAGATTAGAATTAAAACAGGATCACTTAACTTTAGATGTGATCTTGATGGACAGGCTACTGATCACTATTATCCACGTACCCTTATTGATAACTCAACAATAAATGGGGCAGTATACACACCTAGTACTGGTGTACTAAGTGTAACAACATCAGCTGGTCATGGACTAACAGATGGTGACTGGATCAGATTTAAAGATGAGTCAATTACATTTGACTGTCAAGCTGGTACAGGTAGTCACGCATATCCTCGTCAGTCTGACCCTGTAAGTGGTAAGTGGTTAGAAGTTTCTAACACTACAGGATTAGGATTTGATGTTAACGTAGCGATATCACCTAACACTACACTTCATACATTTGTATCTGCTGTAACAAACGGATTAGAGAAGAAGAGAGACAGAGCATATGAGCAAGACGTTGCGATCACTGCTGTTACTGGTACAACTATTACAGTTAACGTTGGTGCTTCTAGTGATACATCAACTCATGTATTCCAGAATGCCCTAAGCGGTGCTGTTATTCTAAGTCATGGTGTTGACACCTCCAAGTATCTTAAGATTGCTACTGATAGCATGACTTGGACATGTGACATGGATGATGGTAACTCCACTCACACATACCCAAGAGCATCAGACCCTGCTAATGGAAATGGTTGGTCACCAGTTGTATCTGCTAGTGTCAATACTATTGACATCAATGTAGGACCTACAAACGTTGATGGTTACGATGTAAGAGACGCAGCATATAACCCAACCACAGGTATAATGACCGCTAACGTCGGTACTAACAACTTCAAGGTTGGAACATACATGAGACTTGCTCCTGATTCAATCGGGTTCACATGTACACAAGACGGTAACGTATCAACCAAATACTATCCAAGATCTGCTGTAGACACAGACACAGTTGAGAACGCTAACTATCAAGGTTCTACAGGTGTGATGATAGTCACAGCATCTAATCATGGTCTCAACAATGGAGATCAGGTTAAGTTTGCTGATGGATCAATAACATTCACTTGTGCTGAAGATGGCAATGGTTCTAACCACCCATATCCTAGATCTACTGACTATGCTAGTGATAGATGGTTAACAGTATCAAACGTTTCTACTAACACATTTAACGTACAGGTATTAGGTTTAGGTAATATACCTTCTACAAATACAACTGCTCATCAGTTTGTATCTGCCACAACAAATGGCATGTCAGTCAAGAAGGATCCTCTATACGATACTGCTGTAGAGATTACTGCTATAAGTGATTCTACAATCACAGCAACCAATGCTGTGTATGTACCAACAGAAGGTAAGCTTACAATTACATCTGCTGATCATGGATTGAGAGAAGATTCTATGGTTAAGATTGCTGATGACTCAATCACATTTACATGTGACCATGACAGCAATGCTACTAACCATCCATATCCAAGAGCAGAGAGAAAGAAATTTACACCAACAGATGCTACTTACAATACCGCCACTGGTATAGTAACAGTTACTGTAGCAGACCATGGCATACTCAAAGGTGAGTACATCAAGGTTAAAGACAATGCTATCACATTTACATGTGACCTAGATGGTAATGGTACCAATCATCCATATCCAAGATCAACTGACCCAATCAGCGGTAAGTTTATTCCAGTTACTGCTGTAAGTCAGGATACATTCTCATTCAAATCTCTAGACATAATACCATCTACAAACACAAGTACACACGTATTTGTATCTGCTCTAGCAGATGGTATTATTCAGAAAGACCCAGACAGTAATGAGTTCAGACATGTACAAGTTGTTGACAAAGATACATTTAATATTTGTATCGCAACATCTTCTAATGAGACTACTCACTCATTCGTATCTGCTACAGCAAATGGTATCACAGTCAAGGACACAACACTATCCTTCCAGACTTTAACAAATACACCATCTACTAACACAACTGATCATACATTCGTTCCTGCTACAGGAGTAACACCAACTACTGTTGACTACAACTCAACTACTGGTTGGATGACAGTAACTAAGGTTAGTCATGGTTTGATCGCAGGAGATTATATCAAGGTAGATCAAGAGAGTATCGTATTTACATGTGCTCAAGATAGCAATGTAACCAATCATGCTTATCCTAGACCTGGCGATCCTATATTCAACAAGTCTGTTAAGATTGAGCGTGTAACAGCTGACACATTTGAGTTCAATGCTCTACAGGGTACAACACCTACCAACACTACAGCACACACATTTGTAAGTGCTACAACAGGATGCATCAACAGAGTCGTTGTTAAGAGTGGTGGTAACTTCCCACATAGATTCCTCTCTGCTACTTCTAACGGTGTTGAGGTATCAGGTACTAACGTTGACTGTAAGGATGATGTAGTAGATATTCTACAGGTTGTTTCTTGGAACCTAGCAATGGGTGGAAACGACTTTACTTATGATGCTGCTAACATGTATGTTACTGGTGCTCATCTAGAAGGTGAAGAACATCATTCAATATATGCTTTAAGAGAAGCACAGAAAGTTGCTATCCAAGTATTCCAAAATGCTGATGTCATTACAGGTGGATACACAAACTTAGCACAGGTCAAAGACCTCACAATTACACAAGACACAGGTTTACCAATCTGTAACGTTGTTATATCTTCTATCACTACCTTGATGAATATCGTTGAGGTTGCGATTGATACTGGAAGTCTATCATCTGTAAGTAGAACAGCATCATACGTTAATCGTTGTGCTGACGTTGCTTCTTCTATCTCAACATTAACTGGTATAATCACACAAGCTATCGGTACAACAGGAACACCTGGTAACCTTGATGGTATCACAAGAACATATCCTATCGCTGATGATCAGTGTATAGATGACGTAAGACACGTTCTACGTGCTTGGATGTATGACTTGAGATATGGTGGTAACTCTAAGACTATCGAAGCGTCAGGTAAATATTTAAATGGCACAAACATAAACTACGTTAATAACGAAGTTGCTCAGACACGTGCTGTATATCAGAAAGCGAAGGACATGGCAGCAGCTGCTATACGTAACCAGTTACCAGAAGCTTCGTTTACAACTATCGCTCCATTCCATAACGCATCATCCACAGTTGATCACAATCAACCTGAGTGTGGAGCTGCTATCAATGCTCTAACAGCATTACATACAATCTTAGATAATGCTCTTGCTACACCTACATCACTAGCAAGTGTCACTCTAACTGAACCAAGCACACTGCTTAAAGATGACAGTGGTCTTAAGATAGTTCCTATGCTAGGTGACTTACTTGACCTACCAGTCATCGAGGCATCACCTTACATTCAGAACGCATCATTGATCTCCTTCTTAGGAGCGTCAGGTGCTGAAATTGACGGTGCTAAAGTTGCTGAACCTAACGTTCCAAGACCAGGTGTTTATCAAGATGCTAACGGTAGAGAACGTGCTGTCTTCCCAAGACAGGGTAAGTCAATGGTTGCTAACGCCTTCACGATTATATCAGTCGGTGGTGGTATTGGATACAACATTCTTAATGATGGATATACACAGTTAGTTTCTGTGTTCGTTATCTTTGGTGGAGACGGTGTTGTTGTACAGTCTGGTGGATATGCTTCACTAACTAACTCAGCGTCCAACTTTGGTACACGTGCTCTTAAAGCTACTGGTTTCAGATCAGAAGCATATGAGTTTGATATAGGTACAATTACAAATATCATCAACCAAACTGATAATAATGGTGCTCAGACAGGTCGTCAAATTATTGAAGTCGGTGGACAAACACTAACTAACTTCCCTGTTGAGGACTACATCATCAAGATTGATGGTTATACAAATACTGACCCAGCTAAAGAATACTTCATTTTAGGTGTAGAGAAGTTATCTGGTTCTATCGGTACACAGGTTACTGCTAATATTACAACAAACGACGGTCTTGGAATTGATCTAAATGAGACCGCAACAGGAACAAATATATCATATGATCAGGGTAACTTAGATACTCTGGTTGGTAAGACTATAAGATTACACAGACCATCTGTATGTAACTCTTCCTCACATACGTGGGAATATTGTGGTGCGGGTGACACATACTTAGCACTACCACAAAACGGTGGTGTTGGTATCCCTGCTAACGAAGCTGTTGAAGAAGGATTCGGACAGGTTTATACATCAGGTACTAACGAGTTTGGTGACTTCAAGGTTGGAGACTTCGTTACTATCTTTAACAGAACTGGTTCTATCAGTTTCGTTGGTACTGTTAGTATCTCTGAACTATCATCTATCAAGATTGTTGGTGGATCCATTACTATCACTGGATTCTCAGACAGTGACGAACTTGGTGGTGCGTTCGCTTCTGACTCCTTACTACCTACACAGGCAGCGGTTAAGGATTACATTACTAACAAACTAGGTCCATACCTAAACCAGCCATTCTCAACTAACGCTGTTCCATCTGCTCTTGTACAGTTAACTACCTCTGGTAAGATTAACATTGAACAGATCCCTGCGTTACGTCCATTCAATATTACATCAGTAGCTTCTACAGCAGAAAGACTAGGCATTGAAGATGCTTCAGCTGGTGACATCGCTATTGAAACTACATCTACATCATTCGAGTTTGTTCCAGCTAGTATTGATACAGTTAATAACTACATCACAATACCTGGTCACGGACTAGCAACAGGTGATATACTAACTTACTTCCAAGGAACTGGTAACATTGGTAACTTGGCAGACGGTGCTCAGTACTATGTGATCGTACACTCTGTAGGTGCTAACACCACAGACTACATCAAACTTGCTACATCACTATCTGATGCTCAAGGTGGTACTGCCAGAAACCTATCAAGTCAAGGATCTGGTACTCATACATTACGTACTGAGGGTGCTGCTATATCCTACATTCTTGAGAATGATTTGGACTCTATGTTCATCGCATTCAATCCTGATTCTACACTAACATTTACTAATAGTGAACTTGTAACTGGTTCTGCTACTGGTGCTCAAGCAATAATTACAAGTTATAAGCAAGGTGTTGTTAGAGATATCTTAGTAGATGACGTTGGAGACGGATACACAGGTCCTCCAGGTATTACAATTTCAGCACCAACAGGAGCTGGTGGTACACAAGCAGCAGCGACATGTACAATCGTTAACGGAAAAGTTTCAACAGTTACTATTACAGACGAAGGTTCTGGATACTTCACACAACCTACTGTAACCTTCACTGCTGCTCCTACAGGTGGTACAACAGCAACTGCTCAAGGTAACGTAGCAAGAGTTGAGGCAAGATTACAAGTTGATCTAGCAAACAACATTAAGTTCAGTAACGTTGACTTCTTGAGAGATGAAGCGAATCAGACAGTTGCTACAGGAACTTATGTACACGATACATTTGACATCACAGTCACAGAATTAAATCATGGATTTAGTCAGGGTGATATTGTATTCTTACAATTTACATCTGGTTCATCTCCATCTGGTTTCTATGATGTAACTCCAGTTAATGCTAACGAGTACACAGTTATAACAGCAATAGCATTACTAACATCTGGTAACTATGAACGTAAGAAGATCGTTGATGTTATTAGAACAGTTAATACATCTGCTAATGACGCTTCTAACTGGACACAGTTATCATCAACTAACATTGATGCATCTAACATCGTTGCGGGTACTATTGACCCAGAACGTTTAGGTTCAACAGGTATAGCGAACTCATTCACATTCTTAAGAGGTGATAGTTCCTACCAGAATGTTATACAGTCTATCAAGTTCTCAACTGCTGACTGTATGGTTGCTGAGGCAAGTCTATCTGACACATCATATATCGAGAAGGTTGACATAACAGTCGCAGGATCAGGATATACAATCGGTACATATCAGAACATCCCAATGTTGGGTGGTAACGTACCTATCTCTGATTCAGGAGTAGCACGTGCTACTTACACAGTTGCCGACGTTACTACTGGTGGTATCATTGCTTCTACAAGTAACCTCAATCAGACACCTGAATCATATACAGCAAGCACAACCTTTGACGTAGCAGCATCCAATACAACTGGTGCGGGTCTAGGTGCTATCATCAGATTCGTTACTGACAGTGTAGGTACACTATCAGTTGACCTCATACTAGATGGTGGTTCTGGATACTTAGGTGGTGACATACTAAACTTCGATGGTCCTCTATTCGGTGGTACTATACAACACCCAGTTGATATTACAGTATCGACACTAACATCATCACAAGCATTCGGTGTCCTAACCAGTGTATCTGTGGTTACACCAGGTACTGGATATAATGGAGACTTCATACTAACAGTTCCAAATGAACTAGGTACTCCATCACAGACAGCAACACTAAACGCACGTAAGGGTGTTCTACCTAGATTCTTTGGTAACGCATCCATTGACATTAGAAAGGCAAACAAACTTACACCAACAACATTACAAGCTGGTGGTTCAGTATTTGGTAACTATGGTATTACTAAATTCAGAAAGAACACTGCTGAACAAGCACTTGGTGATCAGACAGAAGGTGGATTCATTGTTACAGACAACGGTGAAGTATCCATTGACCAAGGTGCGGGTTCTAAACTTAACGCTGATAAACTAGACGGTAACGAAGGTGCGTTCTATCAGAATGCTTCCAACCTAGTTGAAGGTGTTATTGATCCACAACGTCTAGCAAACACCACATATAACATTTCTATATCTGGTACTGCTGACTTTGCTAACGTACTATTCGCTGAGACAACTGCTCCATCATCTGCTAACGCTAACCTAGTATCAGCAGCTAACGTTGGTATGCAGTTAGCACTTAGATCTAACAACGTTAACGGTATTCCAACTGACGCAGGTGGAGATAGAAACGGAGTCGCAACATTCAGAAGAACTGCTACTGGTAACTCTGTTGCTCAATTAGCATTCTCTGCTACAGATAACATATACTTACGTGGTAACTCTGATATTGCTAACGTATATGGTAACTGGGCGAAGATATGGCACTCAGAAAATGATGGTCCTCCTGACGTTAACGAACCTCGTCGTGGTACATTACCAGGTCCTAACGCTGACTTCTTAGATAACCAACAGGGTCTATGGTATCAGCAAGGTTACAACATTCATGACCAGAGAACAATCGGTGTTCTTGGCGATCCAGCTCTACCAACTCTATTAGGTAGAAACAAATTTGTCGCTGACAACTTCTACGTTGTATCATCTGGAGAGAAATATCAATTATATATTCCTAACTTCTTCTGTGCTACTGGTACAAACCCTGCGGGTAACCTCTCATCGGGTGGTACATATACCTTGTACGCAGACGACGCTGCTGTAAACAACATCGGTACAATAACTATTGATCCAGGCGGTATCACTGAGACAGATGATACTACTGTAGACGCTAAGTATACAGTTGTTACTGGTTCTATAACCTTCGTTGGTGCTTACGGTAACAAAGATATCAGAGTCTTCGGTCCTAACCCTGGCTCTAAGTGGACTGTTACTTCATCTAACCTACTTACAACTGGTGCTTCACAGGTATTCGCTCTTAGCAATACTGAAGATGGTGCTCTGTTTGAGATGGGTAGAGCAGGAATCGTTTCTACACCACTGTTTGATGTAAGATCTGGTGGTCTATCAAATGACTATGATGTAAGATTCGAGTTCTCAGGTGGTAACTCAAGTAATGGTAACGGACTCATGGACATCAAGTCCAGTAGCGTTACTATCAACAGCAACACAGTATGGCATGCGGGTAACGATGGTGTTAACTCACAACTAGATGCACACTATGTTGATGGTTATACTCAGAACACTAGCAACGTTGGTAACACACTTGTACGTAGAGAATCAGATGGTGACATCAATGTACAGGATCTATATGCTGACCAAGGTATCTTTACTAACACTGGTACAACTATCCTACAGTTAGCTGATGGTAATGGTATTAGTTTAGGTAAGGCAACTACTAACGTTCTTTCTATAAAAGGTAGACAGAGTAGTTCTCAAGGTTATATCAGATTTGGTAATGATGGTAACTCATTCGGTTACAATGGCACATACCTATCATACAACAATGTATACTTCAGAAATGGACGTATAGGTATTGGTCAGTCTAATCCTAGTTACTCAATAGATTCTAATGAGTCTGTTAGATTTGGTACTACAGGTAAGGCATCTGACACAGTTGTCTTAGCAAATGCGGGTGACTCTTATAAGTGTGGTTTTGAAGCATACGGTTCTAACCAAGGTACAGGTTACCTATACGTTGGACAATCAGGATCCTATGGTGGTGGTATTGCTTACAATGGAGATAATTCTCCTGCTGCGTTCGCATCTGAGTCTGGTGATGACATTACATTCTTCAGAAGAAATAATGGTACTGACTCCCGTGTCATGAAGTACCGTTATGATGATGGTACTGTACACTTCTTCGGAAGAATAAGATCACGTGTAGCACAAGGTACTGCTCCATTCCAGCTTGATTCTACTACAGAAGTCAGCAACTTAAATGCTAACTTACTACAAGGATACACAGCGTTAGGTCTTCCATACTTGAAGAGAACAACTAACGAGTGGATAACATCTGCTGAAGGTCAAAGAAGATTCTACTTCGCTAACGACTCACATACATACTATGCAACAGGTGACAACATGTACTGGCGTAATAACGCTGATTACACCTTTGCTTCATGTGATGGTGACTACGGTACATGGAACTTCCACGAACCAGGTAGCAACACTACTCAAACATCTTATAGAGTACAGGTTCAGGGTGACAATGGATTAAACATTGACTCTAACTCTGTAGGAGTATCAAGTGGTCAAAGATCAGTCGTACTAAGAGCTGGTGGAGACAAGACTTGGATAGATAGATATGGTATAATAAAGAGAAACCGTCAATCTATCTCTGAAAGTATCACTATAAATAATGGTGACTCATGCTTTACTGCGGGTCCTCTAACCATCAATAGTGGTTATACAATATCAATCGCATCAGGCGGTAGTTGGGTAATTATCTAAATGTCAAGACTTTATGTTAATAACCTGAGAGCATACTCAGGTTCAGTTATTACAATCCCTTCGACGACTAAATTATCGTTGGGAGGAAAGACTATTGGTGAAAACTCTGTTCTACCTTCAGCGTCAGGGCAGAGTAATAAAGCAGTAGGTAGTGATGGTACATCCATCGTATACGATACCTACGGTGCCAACAATATGCAAGTATTCACATCATCAGGAACATATACAAAATCTTCAGGTGTCAATCAGATCATGGTACGTCTCGTAGCAGCGGGTGGTGGCGGATCAGGACATTGTGAAGCTGGTGGAGCTGGTGGTTTTAGCGAGAAGATTATCAATGTATCAGCCCTCTCTACTGTATCTGTTGTTATTGGTACTGGAGGAACAGGTACATACTATTCTGGAAGATCTGGACAAGGTTCTTCATCATCCTTTGGTACATTCATGTCAGCAACTGGAGGAGATGGTGCAAACCAGACCTATCAACACGCAGGAGGACTTGGTGGAATTGGAGCTGGTGGAGATGTTAATATGTACGGTGGTGGGGGAAGTGCCCACGGAAGAATAAATGGTGGAGGAGGATATAGTTTCTTTGGTGGTTCTGCTGCTAGAGGTCATCCTCGTGGTGGTGATTATTCGAGAAACCATCAAGGTCGTTCAGCACCTGGTTCAGGTGGAGCAAATGGATGGTTTAGATCTTATCTAGGACCTGAAGGTAAACACGGTATGGTTGTAGTTTGGGAGTTTAAATAATGAGTATTTTAAAAGTAAATGAACTGAGACCTCAATCAGGGTCTAACGTAACAATCCAATCAGGATACACACTAAGACTAGGAAGTAAAAACCTAGACTCTAGTAGTGTCATGCCATCTCCTAGTGGGCAGAATGGTAAGATCTTAGTAAGTAATGGATCATCTCGTAACTGGGAAGATCATGGTGCTGTGTCTATGAACGTATACACAAGTAACACTACATGGTCAAGACCTAGTGGAGTAAAAAGAATTCTTGTAAGAATAACTGGTGCTGGTGGAGCAGGATCAGGTGTTGGAGAAGCAGGAGGAGCAGGAGGATATGCTGAAGAAATTATTGACGTAACAGGTGTATCATCTATATCTGTTACTATAGGACAACCTGGATCATGGGGTGGTACATACTACTCTGGTGGTGCTGCTAACGGTGGTTCTACATCATTCGGTAACTATATGTCTGCTAGTGGTGGTAACGGTGCCAACCGTAACTATCAGCACTGTGGAGGACTACCTGGCGTAGGGTCTGGTGGTCAGTTGAATATATATGGTGGAGGAGGTTCAGGTCACGAATACTGGTCTGGTTATCCTGGCGGTGGTTCTTTCTTTGGAGGAGCAGGAGCAACAGGTCATCCTCGTGGTGGTCATTATGCTTACAATCACCAATACAGAGCCGCTGTTGGAAGTGGTGGATCACCTGGTTATCATACATCTCGTAGAGGTGCTCGTGGTATGGCAGGAATCATATGTGTCTGGAACTTTAGGTAATTATGTCAAACGTTTATACAAATGAACTCGACGCTGCGTCGGGACAATCTATATTAATACCCAGTGGATATAACTTATCCTTGGGTGGTACTATACTGAATAGTTCTTCTATACCTCCTGATCCAGAAGATGAGACAGGTAAGTTTCTAGTCAGTAATAATACTGATGCTGTATTCAGACACATAGGTCCTACAAGTATCCAAACATTTTATAGTAGTGGTACTTGGAATAGACCAGACGGTATTAATAGAATCATCGTTCGAGTCGTAGGAGGCGGTGGCGGTGGATCAGGACATGCTGAATCTGGTGGAGCTGGTGGATACTCTGAAGAAGTTATTGACTGCAGAGGTATATCTAGTGTATACTGTACAGTAGGTAGTGGTTCTGGAAGTGGTACATACTACTCTGGAAATGGTGGCGGGGGCGGTACCTCATCCTTCGGAAACTATCTTTCCGCTAGTGGTGGTAACGGTGCTAACCAATCTTATCAACATTGTGGTGGACTTCCTGGCGGTGGATCAGGTGGTAATTTAAACATCTACGGTGGTGGTGGAATCGGACACATGAACTACATGGGTCACGGTGGAGGTTCTTTCTTCGGAAGTGGAACTATGAGTGCTCACGGTAACTGGGCACAGGGAGCGAGAAGTTCTCAACTGAAAGCTGCTAGAGGTTCTGGTGGTACATCAGGATATCAGCGTTCTTATCAGGGTGCTAACGGTATGGCTGGTGCGGTTATCGTTATGGAGTTTGTCTAAATAGAATTACGGATTTAAAAGAAACATGGCTAAAAGTTGTTTAGTAGACTATCGTGGATTCATCACTGACGTTGTAGAGCCTGGTGACGAGTTCGAGATTTATCAAGGAGATGATTCTCCTATCAGATGGGTAACTTGTGATGACGATGCTGTCACAAACCTATGGGTATTATATAATGGTGAGTTTTTTCCAACCACTGACAGGTTAGAAAGAAATCAACAGATGAAGAGAAAAGTTGAGTATGGTTCCATCGAAGACCAGATGGATATGATGTATTGGGATCAGGTGAATGGTACGACCACGTGGAAGGATCATGTAACGCAGATCAAAGCAAACATCGTCAATCAAGCAACAGCAGATGCTGATGCTACGTTCTACGCAGGGAAAAAAGAATTTGAGATGGGTACTGAAGAAGCACCCGCATGGAATGGTCTACCTGCTGAGAAGAGAGCAAAGGTTACAACATTTAAAAACGCAACCGTTTACGAACCAGGATGGGAATTAGACCCCGCAACTAACAGACCTAAGTACGTAGGAACATAAACCTTACATTATGAAAATTGAATCAATTTGTATAGTCGGTGGCGGTACCGCAGGATGGATGACCGCTGCTACTCTGATTAAATCATTTCCACAAAAGAAGATTACTCTAATTGAGTCGGATGATATACCTACTATTGGTGTGGGTGAATCAACCACTCAATTTTTTCGTGACTGGACACTGGAATTAAATCTAGCAGACAACTGGATGGATGAGTGTGAAGCGACATATAAGTACAGTGTAAAATTTAAAAACTTTAGTGAGTATGGTGATTTCCATTATCCTTTCTGGGATGGTGGTGCTCCTAAGAATAGTAGTTGTGATATATTAGAGTGGTTCTTTCATTACAGAGCGACCAATGGAAATCCAGAGGTATCCTTTGCTGAATGGATGACACCATACTGGAGAGTCATAGCAGAGAATAAAGTAGTAACAGAAGACTTTGAATCATTTAAAGGATACAAGAACGCAGGGTATCACCTTGACTCAGTTAAGTTTGCTAACATGCTTAAGAGAGACTTCTGTCTACCACGTGGTGTGACACATGTAGTTGATACTATTAAAGACTGTATCAAAGATACTGATGGTAACCTAGCAAGTGTTGTAGGTGAGAAAGACATCTATCTTGCTGACTTATACGTTGACTGTACTGGATTTAGATCACAGTTACTTGGTCAATACATGGGTATTGAGTGGGATGACTTCCCCTTCCTTATCAACAACAAAGCATGGGCAGTTAAGACAGCATATACAGACAAGTCAACAGAGATGACTAACCATACACAGTGTACAGCACTAGACAATGGTTGGGTGTGGCATGTACCTCTTACAACTAGAATCGGTACAGGATATAACTTCTCTGATAAGTTTATATCAGAAGAAGATGCTCTAGCAGAGTTTAAAGAGTTCTTGGGTGATAGACCATTACTATCTGAACCACGTTTAATTGAGTGGAGAAATGGTATTGCTAAGAAGGTCTGGACTAAGAACGTTGTTGGCATAGGACTGTCAGCAGGATTCATAGAACCTCTAGAATCTAATGGTCTGATGTCGGTACATAACTTTGCTGTATTCTTAGCAGATGCTTTGTCAATGCATGAGGATAGTAAAGTCAATACTCTAATCAGAGCACAGTTCAATCGTAGATGTAGAAAACATATGGGTCAGTTTGCTCACTTCGTTGGTAATCATTTCATGATGACAACTAAGGATGACAGTGAGTACTGGAGATATATCTCAGAGAACATCAATTATATGGATGACAAGGCAGAGAAAGAAGCAGAGACACATGGTGGGTACCCACTAGATGACTTCCCATTGAAGATGGATGAGTTAGTTAATTTTAATTTCAGCAATCTAGCAGGAAATTCGTTTGTATGTGCGGGTCACATGCATTCTCCACTTACACCATGGACATGTGATTATATGGAAAGAAGAGGAAATGTTGACATGACCTCCTTCAGAGTGCTATCATCAGGATATCAACTTGATCCAAATATCGAAAAACTAATAGACTCGTTCCCTACACCAGAGGAATTCTATTATGAAGATGTTGCGGGTATAGATTTCCATCATTCATTACATGGTTAGTATTTGTATTCTTGGTGGTGGTTCATCTGGATGGATGACCGCTGCTGCCTTTGCTAAGAGATTTCCACATTTTAAAATCAAACTAATAGAGAACCCTTCTCAAAAACCATTGAGTGTAGGGGAGTCTACCCTTGGTCATTTTAATCGTTATCTACAGTGCCTAGAGGTAAAAGATAAAGATTGGATGAGTGAATGTAATGCGACATATAAGTTATCAATACAATTTACAAACTGGCAAAACAAAGGTGATGTCTTCCAATATCCCTTTGGTGATATGGATTATACTCATGGTGATTTCTTAACATGGTATTACCTACACTACACCTATCCACAACTATTCCCAGACACAACATACTGTGAGTTCTATAACCCTGTTAGTTACCTAGCATCTACTAACAAGATGGTGGACAATGATATCTACATTCGCAATTACAAAAAGCAATGGGATACATCATATCATTTTGATGCTACTAAGTTTGGTGGGTGGTTAAGAGATAATTTATGTCAGAGTGTAGAGCATATAAAAGCAAGAATTATAACAACACTCTATGATGATGCTGAGAACGTCAAGGCACTTGTAGATGATGAAGGTCATCACTATGAGGCAGATTATTTTATAGACTGTAGTGGATTTGGATCTGTGCTCCTAGAAGGAGCTATGGGTCAAGAGTTTATGGAGTTCCCTAATCTACCAAACGATTCTGCTGTAGTCACACACGTACCTTATAAAGACAAAGAGAAGGAGATGGTTAACCAGACTGATGGTTATGCCATGGATAATGGTTGGTGTTGGACTATACCCTTATGGGAAAACATTGGAAAAGGTTATGTATATTCTAGTAAGTTCTGTAGCAAAGATCAGGCAGAGCAAGAGTTTAGACAACACATAGACTGGGATGGTGACGTAGAGCATATAAAATTTAAACATGGTAAGAGAAGACTAGGGTGGTGTAACAACGTCATAGGTATAGGTCTGTCTTATGGTTTCTTAGAACCATTAGAATCTACAGGTCTGTTTACTACACATGAAAATATACTGAGGTTAGTAGAATGCTTTGAACGTAGAGATGGACATATAACACAGATTGATATTGATGGTTACAACCATGCTGTATCCTATGAACTAGAAGCTATGAAAGAGTTTATAGAATGTCATTACTACCTCTCTCCTAGAACAGACACAGAGTATTGGAGATACCATACTAACAGATCACCTCTATCATATGATCAGATGTTTGACAAGTTGATCAGATCTCCTAGGATGTATCAAGAACTTATCCACTGTTGGAATATATCTAATGCTCCTAAAGATCTAGGTGGGTTACCATTCATAGCAGCAGGACTAGGTTATCACCCAATATCTAAGACAGACTATCTCTATAAGATGGCAAGGGAAGAGTTCACACTAGGATATCTTAACGAAATGAAAGAAAGACATTTCCGTTATAGAAAATCTGTGCTAAAATACTTACAGACCCAACCCTCACATTATCAGTATTTGAAACAAAGGATATATGTTTAAGAGAAAGAAACCAAAAGCAAGGTTCTTTAGTTTACACCCTGCGGTACACACACTACACCCTATCACCAAGGCAGCAGATCTTGATAGGAAGTGGGTGAAAGAAGAGAGAGATGACTATAGAGAAAGACTAAGTAAGTGTCCTGTAGGAAAACTATTACAAGGAGAACAACATCATCCTAATTCTATAGGTCGTTGTCCTGCTATAAATTCTATTATGAGGACAGGTTATGTCGTCTATGCTCCTGCTGACTTTAAAGTTCACACCAATGGAGACGGACATACAATCCTGTTCACTACAACTCCTTTCAATCCTCCATCATCTGAGTATGTCGTTCTACATGAAACAGATGTAACCAAATGGTTGATGGATTCTAGTAAGGATAGAACAGTAGATCAAGTAGTAAAAATCAATACTACTTGGCGAGTACAAGCCGATGATGATGTCGTATTTCTCCAGACAAAAGTACCTTTCGTTAATGAAACTCGCTTCTCGGCAGTATCTGGTATTCTCGATCCACGTACTGCTTATGAAGTCAATGTCCAACTCCTCTGGCACCTGATGGAAGGTGACACAACAGTTAGAGCAGGAACACCTCTATGCTGTTATGTTCCTATGTCACGTAGAATGCTAGAGGATCTTGACATGTCAGTTGATGTAGCTACACCTAAAGATTACAAACTAGAGGAAGAGTTTATATTCACTGCGTACAATGAGTTTCCTGAGAATGTTAATACAACTCAGAGACAACTTAAGACTAATAAAATATTAAAGAAGTATTGGAATGAGTGATGAGTACCCCCTGTTTTCTGTACCTATAGTTAAGGGCAGAATAGTACCACCTGAGTATGATGATGCTGCTACTGAGACTATGCTGAGTCGTATCTTTCTTGATAGAAAGTTAGGTGACTTTGAAGGTGAGTCAGGTTTATCTACAGGTCCTGATGAGATGAAGATACATCTGAAAGAAGAACTCCAGTGGTTGATGAAACCATTACTATTTGCTGTGAAAGAATACTGGGTATATACTCTAGGATATAAGAAGATGGCAGATATCAGATGTAGAGATGGATGGGCGAACAAGCACTTCGCAGGAGACACCACAGTGGAGCACAGTCACAATGATGGATGGTGGGGTAACTGTCAGATATCATGTGTATACTATTTTAGAAAACCAAAAGGATCTAGTAATATAAAATTCTGTAACCCTAATGATTACATTCTACGTAACCAACCATACGCTATGATGAAGGGGATACATACTATAGCAAGTGAGTTCCCTGCTGAACAATTTGAATATGTTCTCTTCCCATCGTGGGTGAGACATAGAGTAGACGAGAGCACCGTAGGTCCTCGTATAGCAATGTCATTTAATTATCAAGGTTATGATTAGACTTCCTATCTCAAAAAGAGTATACACTGAAACAAAACCTATCTTCAAACCAGTTAGTGAGTGGAAGTATAAGAACTATAGTAAGTATTGGGTAGTAGAAGATATCTTTAAAGAAGGTGGTCTTGGATTATTCAAAAAGATAGCATCTTCTTATCCTATAGTTGACCCTAACAACAATGATGAAGACTGGGATCACAATCCTTTCATGGTGCACCACCTACCATATTGGGTTACACAACCCCTATGTGAGGCAGTAAGAGAGTTTGTTATTAGAGAACACTTTCATCAAGGTCCTGAGTTAGAATTGATAGATGAACGTCTATCGGAATGGGGTAATATATATTTCAAGGGCGAGTGTCGTCCTCTAGTAAATTCATACATCCCACATGTAGATTTTCCTGATGATGAGGGATGGATAGGAAACTTATGGTTAACAGAACATGAAGAAGGAGAAACAACAACTGACATTTACGACTACAAAGGAGAGGTGTCTGAAGGACGGTACGATTTCCAACTTGATTCACGTCACCAACGGTATCAAGAATGGCACGATTGGGTTGGAGACGGAAAAAATCATACAGACGGCTTCCAGAATCTCAGCAGTAAGCAAGCATTCCACTGGGGATTTAGGAAGATAGCATCAGCTCCTGTCAAGCATGGAACGATGACAATCTATAATGGTAACTTACCACATTGCCCTTTTGTGGCAGATAGTGTAGAATGGAGATGGTCTCATTGCTTTGGTTTCAAATACAAATCATTAGCAAAGGTCTTTAAATCACAAGAAGTTCCTGTTTAATGTTTCTAGACGAAATATTCTCCACACCTATCTGGGGTTTTGATCTTGATCTTGATGTAGACAGTATGAAATACTGGTGCTACTCATGTATGAAAGAAAATCCTGGCAGAGTTATATCTAACGTTGGTGGGTGGCAGTCTGAAGATTATAAAGAGTTCGGTAACACACCATTGTCTGAACTTGTATTGTATATCGTCAAAGAGTCACACAACATAGCGAAAGATTTGGGTATACCTAAAGGTGATCGTTGGATAGAAAATCTTTGGATCAATATCAATCCGAAGTATTCCTACAATCAAGTACACGTACACCCAGAAGCAAGACTATCTGGTGTGTTCTATGTGTCATCTCCTGAGAGATCAGGTGACATATGTTTTACTAGGTCAGGTGGGTATGCTCTGGGAACAGTCGCACCAAACCCAACTAGATATAGTAATGCTGAATGGTGCTATGCACCCGTGAAAAATAGATTACTTATTTTTCCTGCTTGGCAAGAACATCACGTGAAAGCGAATCTATCTGATGAAGATAGAATATCAATATCATTCAATATAAGATGAGAGAGATTAAAAACTTTTTGCCAATCTCATTGGCAAATGAGTTACATGATAAAATGACATCCAACGAGTTCCCATGGTTCTGGTTAGATGATGTAACTGTATCACCCAAAGAAAGATCAGAGGTACCTGACTACTACAGGAGTCAACCAGGTATGCACCATACTCCCTATAGAGATGGTAACATGAGTAGTTGGTATGGTGACTTTAGTTTCTTTTATCACTACATTATTGATGCCCTTGATCTAAAATTTGACGAGTGGTATCTATCTAGACTTAGATGTGGATTAAACTTCCCTACATTTAGAGAAGAACATCTACTACACAATCAACCACATGTTGACTTTCCTGAGTCATCACTGGTCGAACACTACACATGCCTTTATTACGTAAACAATTCCGATGGTCCGACAGTCGTATTTGAAGAGAAGAAGGAGAGCGAGAAGTATACAATCAAGTATCAATGCCATCCCGAAAAGAACAAGCTTTTTGTTTTTGATGGTAAGCACTACCATGCTAGTTCGTGTCCTCAACATCATGATGCTAGGTTAGCAATCACAATCAACATAGTAGCAAGAAAAATTCAAGAAAGTGTTAAGCCGTTTCTTCGCGTCGCGTGATCTAATCTGCGATGACGGTGTAGTACACGTACCGCAGTTCTTAGACAAACCAACTGAGTACCTATCATGGAAAGAGGTAGAGAGATGCCTTACCCGTGATGATTTGTACTGGGAACTAATTAATAAGGATGGTAATAAGAAACATCTAGAACAGTACAAACCATTCTGGTCACCTGTACCATGTCAGGATAAGAACACAATATACGAACACATACAAGGTGGTGAAAGTTTTGTAATTACTGGGTACAGTAAGATGAATAGATGGACACAAGACCTGTGTATAGAGATAGAGAGATCTCTAAATGTGAATGTAGATATACATGTGTATGGATCTAAAGGTACCTCACCATCATTCAAGACACACTGTGATCACTTCTCTAATTTTATAGTTCAGTGTGTTGGAGAGACACCATGGAAAGTATATAAGAACAAACAATCATCATTACTTAAATGTCATAATGACAAACCAATAAACTATGATATAATGGAGGTTGAATGGGAAGGGATATTAAAACCTGGCGATCTTCTCTATATACCTGATAGAGCATATCATTGTGCTTTACCAAATAAAACAAGGTTATCAATGAGTATTCCTTGTGTGCCGACTGTACTCAATCCAGAGTTCTATGACAGACGTAACTACAAAATACAAACCGATAATTAGAGTATGGAAGAAGGCAGTGCCTGATCCATTAGTCGATTACTTGTACACCGAGTTTAGATTGATGAGGGATGCCCTACTTGCCATGGGTAGCAATGAGGGTTATAATGACCCCACTGTTCCTAATACTTTTTCTTGGTATTCACCTTTGTGCTTTGAAGCATTGGGTCTACATTTGAAACCTCAAGTGGAGGAAATACTCAAGACAAGTATCGAACCGACCTATTCTTATGGTCGCATATATACTGAAGGAAGTGAGTTGGTTAGGCATACTGATCGACGATCCTCAGAGTTGGCAGTTAACCTGTCTATTGCTCGTGACATCAAGTGGGATCTAAATTTTTTATGGGAAGGTCAGACTCTTTCTATTGACTTAGAACCAGGTGATGTGGTAATATACAGTGGAAACATTCCACACTGGAGAGAAAAGTATACAGGCAAAGAACATATCAATGCTTTTATGCAGTATGTTTATGCTGATGGTCTACATAAAGATCTGAAGTATGACACACGTCCTTATCTCGCCACACCTTTTGCTCTCGCACAGCAAGATATACAAGATGAAGTAAAAAATTATGTCTGACGCACCAGAAACAGCAGGGATGGGTACCGTTGAAAATGAAACTAAAGAGTGGACTTTCGATGCGGTATGGGAAGACTTCGTTTCTCAGCTAACCGAAGCAAGAGATGATGTCAAAGAGAAAGAAGAGGAGCTCGATAAGAACTCTAGTCTTATGACTCGTATAGACCTAACTGACCTTAACGATGCACGTACAAAAGTGAATCGTTTGGAGGGTGCTTGTGAAGCACTCGACATTGTACGCACCGTAGTTATCGGTGCTGAATCTAAAATTAAACGTACTGAACCAACTACAGCATGACTATTGACGAAATGATTACAGACTTTACTGAGCAACAGAGCAAGGTAAAAGCAGAAGTGGCAGAAATTAAAGATGCCCTTAAAACAAGAGAAGACCAACTACTGCGTCTACAAGGAGCAATAGAAGGTCTTAGATTAGCAACGCAGGACAAAGAGGAGGCAACAGAAGCACCCCCTACACCTGCCAAGGTTAAATAATTAATCTATAAACTTGAGGAACTTACTTGATATCAAGTCATGCTTCTCATCAAATTCTAAACGTCTACGGGCATGGGTTTTATCTCCTTCAACAATGAGATAGTATCTTTTACCGTAGATGTTTTTTGTTATGCCTATAGAAATTATAGGTCTGTCGTCATATTTGTCGCCAACGTCAAATGGAATAGTGTCTGAACTTCCATCAAATCTTGCTTCAGTTCTACTCCAGAGGTGTTCTCTGAGTCTATATTCACCTGTTGGTGCTTCTCTGTCTCTAAGTCCAGCCATGAGTTCTATAAATACAAAAGAGGATAATACTGACTAATATTCAATGGCAACCCTTTTAGTAAAGGTAGCAAGTTCTATGACTCTTGATGGTGCTCAAGCACTAATAATGGGTCAGCATAGTTATTTAGAATTTGTAAGATCTTTCCCTTCATTTAGAACTATCCAGTTTACAGCACCTTCTGAAGACCAATCATCTATAGATGAGATCAGGAAGTTGGCGTACGTTCATGGTGCGACATATGATAAAGAATTTAAAATAGATCCAGTAGAGGGTGGTGAAGTAGCAGTAGCAGAGTTTTTAGGAGATACAATAAAAGACAATACAGAAGAAGTAGCAGGAACAAGAAATACAAGGATCATAACTGGTAGTGGTGGTGGAACAATATATGTAAAGGTAGCAAACTATAGTGGTAATCAAAGGTTTCAGTTCGCATCAACTCAGGGTGGTGTATACAGTCGTATCGCAACCTACAGTGGATTTGTACAAGGTGGTACATATACCTTTGACCAGAGTGACTCATCCAATACAGGTCACAGGATAGCATTCTCTTTGACACCTGACGGTACACACAATGACGGTGTACAGTATACCTACAAGGTAACAACAGCAGGAACACCTGGTTCTTCAGGTGCTTATACTCGTATCGAAGTGGATAGTGTCACAGCATCTGTGCTGTACTGGTACAACGTATCTAACTCAGACTATGGTGCTTATAATGACAGTCCACTACGTTATGGTGGTATAGCAATCCATGATTTCTGGCACCTAGACCGTATATCAAAGCAAAGTAGGAGTTTCTTAAATGGAGTATACAACACTACGGAAGAGGCTGACGGTGTTGACGTGTATGTACTTGATACTGGTATTAGAGGAGCTTCGAGACCAACAGGATCTGGAGTAGGTTTACATCCAGAATTATTTGACGTAACAAACAACGCTGACCTTAACGCTTTATCTGAGCAACAGTCATACAGAGTGTATGAGGTGCCAGGTTACAGTTCAGGATATACTGTTAACGGTGTAGCAAACAGTAATGAAGATGACAACTCACACGGTACATGGTGTGCCAACTTGATTGGTGGTATTAAGAATGGTGTCGCACATAAGGTAAAATTGTATGCTCTGAAGTGTTTTAGTTCAGCTGGTGGTGGAACACTATCAGGTATCATGAACGCATATCAGGCAGTTATCAACCATAATGACAGTGGTAATGCCAACTATAAAGGTAATACTAGACCCGCAGTTATCAACGCATCCTTTGGTTCTACTCAACCTAGTGGTTCTTTCCCATACATTGAGTTAAACGAAGCAGGAACTGACGCAGGATTTGACGTAGAATTATATGACGAGACAGAGAAAGACGTAGTAGATGCTAATATTGTACTCGTTAGATCAGCGGGTAACGGATTCAAATCATCCAGTAATGCTTTCTTAGGACCTCTACAGGGTAGATATCAAGCAGGAACTAGATCAGCAGGATATTCAGATGGAGATGTCAACACAGTTGATGTAAATATCGCGTCTATCTCTGTAGGTGCTACAGACTATAATGACAGGTGGGCAGACTTCTCTAACTATGGTTCAGGTGTAACAGTCACAGCACCAGGTCAACACATAACTACACCACAGTATGACTGGACTACCAATACACCTTATTCATCTGTATCAAACTATGATAATATACAAGGTACATCATTCTCAGGTCCTATTGTATGTGGTGTAGTATGTCAGTTTATCGCAGCGAACAACTATAACCTCAACACAGGTACACTACCAGTCTTATGTAAGAACTGGATAAGAGGGTCAGGTGATCCTGGCAACTTTGCTGCTGTCAGTACTACAGCGTATCCAAGCAACACAGCACATGAATACAAGTTACCTACCAACCCGTTTGCTGTTAGTTCAGGTAGTAATATACTTAAGATATACTATAACGCAATAGATTCTAGTGCCTTCCTGAACAAGATTGGTAAAAAATTACAGATGAGAATCGGAGCATCCTCACTATCAGTGGGTGGTCTTAACATCAAAGAAATATCTAATGACGACTGGTATAGCATCACAGGACAGTCTGCTGCTAACAACTATATCGAGATCACTGTGGTCAATAGTGGTACAAGTAATGAGGTAGCTGGTGGAAGTAATAACTATGGTTGTATTATATCTGATACACACGAGGGATCTGACGGACCTACGTTTGGTAACGTCACATTATTTGCCGAGTTAGACTCAGAAGAAGCAGGACATACAGGTCGTGCTATAAATCAGATACCTGTAGATACAGGGGTTGACTTTGATTATAGTCAGACAGGTGCGTTAATAAGTAAGGTTAGGGGACTGTTCACACAATACATCTCTAAGACCGTTACATGGTTCTACAATGGATCTTTAAGTCAATCAGGGGGACAAGGTGTCACTAATGGAAGAATCTACTGGGATACAACAGGAGTCACAGCTGGTAACTATTACTATCAATGTAGTGCTCACAATGACATGTATGGTACCATTTCGCTTACTGGATCAGGTGGTACTGCCAAAAGATACTGGAACGTAACAGCGTCTGGTAGTAGCAACTATACTATAACAGAACAGAATGTAAACCTTGTAACCAATACATATAACTTTGCTGTCACTGCTAGTGGTAGTCAGGACTATATTGTAGCTGGTACTGATAGGAATGGATCTGTAAGTGGTAACGACCCTGCTATTGTATGTCAGGTTGGTGATACAATAAACTTTAATATGAATGCGGGTAGCAGTCACCCAACTGTTTTCAAGACTGTACAGGGAACTGGTTCAAGTAATCAGGTATCACAGGGAACATATACAGGTGGTGGAGCATCAGCATCTGGTACTGTCAAGTGGGTTACAACTGGCGTAACACCTGGCGTATACTACTATCAGTGTACTGCTCACAACAATATGTACGGTACTATTACTGTTCAGACAAATTCCTCAGCAGGACAGAGTGGTGACGACGCAGGAATCAATGCTACTATAGGTGACATTCTAGTATTCGATACTACAGCAGGATCTAGTCATCCACTGTATATCAAGACTGTACAAGGAACTGGTACAGGTAATCTAGTAACCACAGGTAAAATAGGTGGTGATGGATTTGCTCACAATGGAGCTGTCAGTTTAGACGTAGGTGTTGATGAGTTCAAGAGTTATGCTAACGAGACATTTAATAACGGAGAATCATATACTCTGTCGGGTGATGATATATCTGGCACAGGACTTACTTTAAATACATCTTCAGGTGTACTATCAGGTACAGTCACATCATCATATCAGGATACATTCTTTGACATCATAGTCACAGAGAACAGTTCTGGAGAAGCAAGAAATTATAATTTCCACACAGAGGGTACAGGTGTTGTAGTTACAATCGGTGACCAACCTTCAGACTCAACGATAGAGGCAGGAGCAGGAACTAACGCTACCTTCGGTCCTCTTAATGCTAGTGTATCGGATTCTTCTACTATCACATATCAGTGGCAGTATAGTACAGGTGGAGCATGGACATCAATTAGTAGTCTATCAGGACATAGTGGAGAGACAACAGAGACACTTACTGTAGACGATCAATATGCATTTAATGGATGGCAGTACCGATGCGTCTTGGGTTCTAACACAGCAGCTGCTGATACAACATCTAACTCTGCTACATTAACAGTAACTAGAGTTGTTACTATATCTTCTCAACCACAGGCACAGTCAGCGATCTCACCAGCTGCTGCTACCTTTAATATATCTGCTGCTACTGCTGACGGAGCATCAATCACATACGCATGGGATAAATCAGAAGATAACACTGTATGGCATCAAATACCAGGTGCTACAAGTTCATCATACACAACTACTGCTACCACATATGATACTGGTGGTGTACCTCCTGCATCATTTGATGCTGATAACGGTGACTACTTTAGATGCAGAGTCAACGCTACAGGTGCGAGTGAAGTAACATCAAATAGTGCTCTACTATCAGTTACAAGATCTATAACAGTAGATACACAACCACAAGGAACTACAGGTGCTGTTGGTGGAACTGCTCAATTCTCAGTTGCTGCTAGTATATCTGACGGGGACAGTGCTGACATTAATTATCAGTGGCAGTTATCACTAGATGATGGTAATAACTTCTCAACAATCGGAGGAGCAAACTCAGCAACATATACAACACCTACACTTACAGCACAGTTCGATGAGTACCAGTATCGTGTACTACTATCAGCAGCTGGTGCTAACAATATATTCACCAACGCTGCTATATTACAGGTAGAGACAGTTGCTGTATCTGTTGTTTCTAATCCTGATGATAGTACAATAGATGAAGGACAGACAACATCATTCACAGCAGCTGGTACTGTACAAACTCAACAGATAACTGCGTTATTGAACTCTTCCTTTGGAGTTGGTAACTGGACAACACCTTCAGGTGGTGGTGCTTCTGCTAAGACAGAGACAGCTTCTGATCCAGAACTATACAACTCTATCTGGTCTAACCACGCACCTTCAGTTGACTACCAGTGGCAGAGAAAAGATGGTGGTGGAACAGTCGCAGTCACAGTGGGTGTAGATAATATTAGTGGTCAAGCAACAGGAGTATTCTACTTTGATGGTGTAGAGAAACCTAACGCCACAGAGTTTGAAAGAGGAGAAACATATATCTTTGATCAGTCTGATTCATCTAATGCTAACTACAATACTCAAGAACATCCTTTGATGTTTAGTACAGGTGTTGACGGTGATCATAATGGTCACGGACACTACATGATGGGTATTACCTATAAGTTAGATGGTGTCACAAAAACTATGGCAGAGTATGTCAGTGGATTTGGTTCTGCTACTACTAAAACAATAGAATGGATAGTACCACCAAACGCAGCGGGCACTCTATACTATTGGTGTCACTATCATACAGGTCAGGGTAATAGTTTACTGACTACCGAACCATACACTGATATCAGTGGTGCTACAAGTCCTACTTACAACACAGGAACAGCAACATACGCAGCAGATAACGCAGATCGCTATCGTTGTAAGTTATCAGCAGTGGGTGCTGACGCTGATGTGTTCACTGATGCTGCTCTACTAACTGTCTACAGGACTCATCAGATCAGTGCTCAACCAGTTAACGCAACAGGTAACGAAGGAGGCACATCATCATTCACTGTAGCGGGTACAACATCAAGTGGTTCACACACATATCAGTGGAGTAAATCTGATAACGGTGTTGACTACAACACTATACCAGGTGCTGTAAGTGCTACTTACACTACTCCTGCTCTAGTATTTGCTGATGATAATGACGACAGATATAAGTGTACACTAAGTCTAGTAGGTGCTGAGAATGATCTAACATCAACCTTTGCTGTACAGACAGTCCTTAGAGTTATTACTATATCTCAGCAACCACAACCACAGACAGTCATTGAAGGACAGTCAGCAACATACAGTATCACTGCTGCTATCACATCTGGAACTATTAACTACCAGTGGCAGAAGTCCGTTGATAGTGGTGGAAACTGGGCAAATATAAATGGTGCGACATCTGCTTCATATACTACAGTCACACAACCATTCCCAACACTCAACAATGAGTATCGTTGTGTATTATCTAATGCTAATGCGATATCAGTTACATCTGACTCCGCTACTATCACTGTAAATGAGTCTGAGTTTGTAGATTCTCCTGCTTCTATGTCTGTTGATATAGACGGAACAACTAACCTAACATTTAATAGGCAACCTACATTTACCTCTGGAGCATTTGTATCACAGTACGCAGGATCTGCTCACGCAGCATCATACTGGTTGATTAAGAGAGTGGCAGATAACGTAACTGTATATGATACTGCTACCATCACAGTTCCTGATCTATCAGGTGGTGACACTGGTAACTTAACTACATTCACAGTACCAGCTGGAACTCTTGACTTCCAGATAACATACCAAGTTCAAGCAAAGTTTAAGGATAACGCAGGATTAGTAAGTAACTACTCATCTCCTGTACAGTTCACTACACCTGTAGTAGACCAACCAGAGATACAAACTATCACTCCCGCATTCAACCCTACTGTCAATACTGTTAGTCCAGCTATTAAACCTGGCTATGGACATAACTCTACTGACTGGCAGTTCTCACAGGCAGAGACATTCAATTCGATTGTACACCAATCACTAGGAAACTCTACCAACCTACTGTCATATACATTACCAGGTGACGTTACACTGTTACCTACAACTACATATTATGTAAGGGTGAGATTCAACGTCGATACAGTCTAATGGCAAAACCAAATAGTAAGGCAACTCTAGCAGAGTATGCTTTAAGAAAATTAGGGGCACCCGTCCTAGAAATAAACGTCGATGATGATCAGATAGATGATCTGATTGACGATGCTTTGCAGTTTTTCCAAGAGCGAGCAAGTGAAGGATATATCAGAACGTTTTTAAAATATAAGTTTGATCAGGCAACAATAGATGCTATGGTCACTGACACCACTACTACCGTGACACAGGTAGGAGCTAGACAAGCAGACTTCCTTGAGCAGAATAACTTCATCACTATGCCTGAGCATGTCACCTCAGTCATCAAGATATTTGATTTCACATCTAAGAATACTACTAACTTATTTGACGTGAGATACCAGTGGAGATTAAATGATCTCTGGGATCTAACTCAGACAGAGATTCTTACATATGAAATGGTAAACAGAAGACTAGAAGATATATACTGGTTACTAGAAGGACAGAAACAACTAAGATTCCAGAGTAGAGGAGACAGATTATACATGGATCTTGACTTCCGAACTGATGTAAACGATGGAGACTTCATAGTCTTTGATGCTTACAGAGCATTAGATCCTTCATCATTTGCTACAGTATATGATGACATCTTCCTCAAGAGATATACCACACAACTTATCAAGAGACAGTGGGGACAGAACTTATCTAAGTTCCAAGGTGCACAGTTGCCAGGTGGTATCACTATGAATGGTGATCAGATATATCAACAGGCACAAGAGGAGTTGAACAAGATAGAAGATGAGATGTTAACTAAGTATGAAATGCCCCCAATGGATATGATCGGATAATGGCAAGAAACGTATTCTTCACACATGGTACTCGTAACGAGCAGTTTCTTCAACAAAATCTTGTTGAGGAATACATCAAGATGTTTGGAATGGATGTATTGTATATTCCCAGACAGTTGATAGCAAAAGATAATGTGTTCAATGAAGAAGTCATATCACAGTTTGATGATTCATATATTATAGAAGCATACCTAGAGAACTTTGATGGATTCCAAGGTGGTGGAGATCTATTGACAAAGTTTGGTATCAGACAGTCTGATGAGATAACTATGGTTATATCACAGCAGAGATTTAGTGATCTTATCTCACAGTTCCTACTATTAGATCAGGACATAGAGGTAGGAGAAAGACCCCAAGAAGGAGATTTAATATACTTCCCATTATCATCTAACTATTTTGAGATCAAGTTTGTAGAACACGAAGAACCGTTCTACCAACTAGGTAAGAACTATACCTACAAACTAAAAGCAGAACTCTTCGAGTACAGCGACGAAGGTGGAGAGTTCTTTGCGGGAGACGACGAGCTAATAGATACAGGTTATACTGTACAATACTATTATCTTGTGTCACCAGGTCAGTCAGCAGCGGGAACTCCACTGCTAGATGGTGGTGCTTTGACACAAGCCATCATGACTACCAATGGTAGTAAGTACAACTTCACTCCTACTGTTACTGTTACAGGTGATGGTTCAGGAGCAACAGCACATGCTGAGATGATAGTTGTAAACATAGCGGGTTCTATACCCACAACACCAGCTGTCTTAGATCCTACTGTAAAGGATGGTAAGTTAGTTGGACTCACAATAGTTAACGGAGGTGCGGGATATGATATATCTCGATCTAGTATTGATTTTAATGATCCTGACACTGCAGGCACCAAACCTGTGGTCACTCCGACTTTTAACTCGAATGGTACGCTCACTAAAGTTGAGATTACCAATGAGGGGTCGGGATACGATTCAGTCAGTCAAATAATAATCGACAATGGTGGTAGTGGATACACTGCTGCCCAGTTTGATATAGAATCTGTACCAGCTGGACTGTCTGGAAACTTCATAGATGGAGAGACAGTTACAGGTGGAACGACTGGTGGTACTGCGATGATCGCAGACTGGGATAAGTCTGAGGGTTGGTTGAAACTAAAATCACCAACAGATGACTTCCAGATCGGTGAATTACTCGTAGGTAATACTAGCGGTGCTTCAATAACGATACATAGTTATAACGCTATGAAGACTACAGATACTAAATACTCTGAGTCTGATACGTTTGAGACACTTGCTGACGATATCATTGATTTCAGTGAAGGCAACCCATTTGGTTTAGGAACATAACATGTTAGGTGCATACACTTATAATAAGGTGATCAGAAAGTGCGTTATCGCTTTCGGTACATTATTCAACAATATAGAAGTTAGGAAAGAGACGGGTGGTACAACCTATCAGAAGATGAAGGTACCTCTTGCTTACGGTCCTAAACAAAAGTTTTTAGCTAGACTAGAGGGACAACCAGATTTAAATAAGAAGGTTGCTATCACTCTACCTAGAGTGTCATTCGAGATGACAGGTATATCATATGACAGTAGTAGAAAGTTAAGTCCTATCACGACTGACTTTAAGAAAGATGGAAAGAGTGTAAGAAAAATATTTACACCTGTACCATACAATCTAGACTTTAGTTTTTCTATTTTATCTAAGACAAATGATGAGGCATTGGAGATCATTGAACAGATAGTTCCTATTTTCCAACCCGCATACAGTGTTAGTATTAAAATTATAGATGAAATTAATGAGTACCGTGACGTACCAATAGTTCTGAACAGTATAAACTATTCAGATGAGTATGAAGGTAACTTCGATCAACGTAAACTTACTACGATTGATGCTACATTTACTATGAAAGCATACATCTTCGGACCTACACAGACTGGGAAACCAATCAAGAAAGCAAAGGTTCACTACGATACTGGTACCCCTGCGGCTCCAGTACGTCGTGTATCTTATCAGGTAGAACCTACTGCCTTACGTGATAAGGATAATGATGGAGCTGGTCTAACTATTACTGCTGCTGTTAATGATAAGACATCCACACTACCAGTTGTAGACTCAACTGTCCTTAATATAGGTGACTACATTGAGATCAACAACGAGGTCATGAAGATCAAAACTAAACCTAGTGAGACATCTATCACTGTACTACGTGGTCAAAATGCTACATCTAAATCTGCTCACGCAAGTGGTTCAGTTATAGATATTATTACATCTGCCGATACAGAACTCCTTGAGGGTGATGATGACTTCGGATTCAACGAAATGACTTCTTTCTATGGATAACAATTTCGGTGGTTTAGAAAAAGCATTCGATATGAATGAACCTAAACCCAAAAAAGCAAGACCCATACAATCTACTGAGGATCAGATAACTGATGATCATGAGTATGCTAGGTCAAACCTATACTCTCTCATAGAGAAAGGACAGGAGGCAGTCGATGGTGCTCTAGATGTAGCACAAGGTAGCGATCACCCCAGAGCATATGAGGTAGCTGGACAGTTAATCAAACACGTCGGTGACGTTGCTGATAAACTTATGGCACTTCAAAAAACAACCAAGGATGTCAAGGAAGAGAAAAAGAAAGGACCTTCTACAGTCAACAACGCTCTATTTGTAGGCAGTACCGCTGAACTACAGAAGATGTTGAAGAATGCTTCCAAGGATAAATAAGTAAGAACCAACTATTATTAACATGTCAGTATTAAAAGTAGTGCAGGATGGACCTACGGTGACCGTCGGTAGTGCTGCCAACACACAAAGTACAGCACTATCTGTGAAGACAGGTATCTATCGCTTCTCTGCTGAAGTCGCAAAGGGCGGTGCTGCCATACAGCTAGGTGGAGCTGCCAATGCCACTAACTCAAGTTTGTATCTAGAGAAAGGCGAAACAGTAATTGTCAAAGGTGACAGTCCAGTACGTATGGGCATCACAGGTGCTACGTCTGCTAACCCAGTAGTATACACCATAGAAAGATCAGGTGGAAATCATAATCAAATCAAGGTAGGAGATTACGTTACAGTATCTGGTGCTGCTACAGGAGCATTCAATCTATCTCACGTCGAGGTAACTGCGGCTACACCTACCACATTCACAATCGGTGGTACTGATGGTTCAGGTTTCGCTGCGTTTGGAACTGGTACTGCTGAAGTGCGTAACTCTATGAAGTATGCTATAATGCCTAAGACTGCCAGTGGATCAACAGTTCATTGTACAGAGGTTCAAGTAGTTGTATCATAATGATAACAGAAGCTTCAAGATTAAATGAGTATGGTAAGTACTATTACGTCGAGTTGGTTTGGCGTGGTAGACCATATCGTGTTCAGATATTTTTCCCTAAGCTTCAGAAACCTCAACGTCAGGATATCCAGAAACAAGCTGGCAAGATATATCCTGGTGCTAGAATAATATCATATGTAGAAGCAAGTCGTTCTAACGACCTACCTATGTTATTCGCTATTGATTATTTCTAATGCAGTTTAAAGAAAACGACATACTAGAACTACTAGACATGTGTCGTACAACAGATAAATGTAGTGTAAAACTTGTACGCAAGTTAGAAAACTACCTAGAACAATATTCTTGTGATGAAAGTTTGGCACGAACCTATCCCGCTTGGCCTCTTTAACAAGTTAAAAGACGCTTGTATAGAAAGAAGAAAGGACAACGACTGGGACTATAATAATAAATTAGTTGGTGCTTTGAACCAACAGTCATCTCTAACTCCTGTTGAGGGTTTGGAAGACTATCTTATTAAGACTTCCGAAAACATTTGGGAATACTTTTTTCAGACATGCCCACATCAAGGAGGGTTTAATCCTAATCATCTGGAACTCCGCGAGCTATGGGTAAACTATCAAAAACCAGGTCAATATAATCCTTACCATTGCCATCACGGTGTGGTAAGTTTTGTTATTTTTGTAGACATACCATACGGTGTGGAGGAAAGAAAAGACTTTGCTAGTGATGGTGGATTCCAACTAGAGGACAGACTGATCAATGTAGACAGGAAGTGGAACGGAGAAGTGCTCATGTTTCCCGCATCAACTCACCACGCTGTGTATCCATACCACTCAACAAATAAGGAGAGGGTTACGGTGGCAGGAAACTTATTCTGGAAAGTGTGCTAAATATATTAGCACCAGTTATCACTATGTCTGAAGTACCAGAGGATCGCCTTTCAGCCCAGATGGACTTTGAGGAAGATATGAGAGAGAACCCTGAGTTCTATAAAGAATATCTCACCATACACTGCCAAGAACCCCCACATTGGGATTACATCATAGACAAATGGGTTGCCTATGATCACGGAGTTACAATGTTCTTTGATAAAGAGGACGAAGCACGTGACTGGTATACGCTAAATACCCAATAGTACAAGTAGTTAAACAATAGTAATGTCACTGACGATTCGTAGATTACCTGAACAGGATAACAACCTACTCAGACCCCCAACAAGCATATCACCTTTACAGAATGGTGACGTAGTATTAGAGGCAACTGCTAATAACGTCCTGACCATGAAGTTGAAGGGGACAGATGGTGTTGTCAGAAACTTTGACGTTGGTGGTGGTGGATCTACTATTGGTACAGAATATGATATCCGTGCTATAGCACAGACATCTCCTGATGTTAAGTTTAGACTCACATCTTCTTACTCTGTATTAGATGATATTACCTTCAAAGGTAACTCACAACAGATCATTATTAGTAGAGTAGACGACGATAATATACAATTTGCTTTCCCTAATGATGTCACTATGCCTAATGACTTGACAGTCACAGGTGACTTGACAGTTAACGGGACGACGACTACGGTGAATTCTACTACCGTTCAAGTCGATGACAAAAACTTAGAGCTTGGTACTGTTGCTTCACCTACTGATGCTACAGCAGATGGTGGTGGTATAATTTTAAAAGGAGCATCAGATCTCAGTATGCTCTGGTCAAATGCTAATGACGCATGGGAGTTTAACCAAAATGTATTCCCAAGTGCTGATAGCACCTATGACTTAGGTAGCAACCTAATACGTTGGCAGACCATATATGGTGACGCTGCTAACATTACATCAATAACAGGAGCACTCACTGGTAATGCTGACACTGCAAGTAATTTACAAACTGCTAGAAATATCTCAGGCGTTTCATTCGATGGTGGATCGGATATCACACTGGTTACAGACAACGTTCAGGAATCAGGAACACCGACCAATCAGTACTTCACAAACCTTCGAGCAAGATCTGCGATTAGTATCACGGATTCTGGGGGTGATGGTTCCCTCGGTTACAACGCAAGCACAGGTGTTGTTACCTATACTGGTCCTAGCTCCTCAGAAGTTAGAGCACATTTTTCAGGAGGGACGGGAGTTACAATCGCGTCTGGATCAGTTGCCATAGGACAGGCAGTTGGTACAACTGACGATGTAACATTCAACCAAGTGACAGCAGCAGTTGTGGGTAACGCAACTTCAGCGACAACATTACAGACAGCAAGAAATATAAACGGAGTCTCCTTTAACGGAGCAGCAGATATTACACTGGACTTAGATGATATTGACGAAGCATCATCTTCCCCAGTAAACTTATTCTTTACCAATGAGAGAGTAGACGATAGGGTATCAGTCTTACTTACAGGTGGTACTGGTATAAACAAATCATATGATGACGCTGCGGACTCACTCACATTATCTGTAGACTTCACAGAGTTTACAACTGATAATGTTGTAGAAGGAACCACAGATCTATACTTTACTAATGACAGAGCGAGAGCTGCTGTATCTGTTACAGACGCAGGAGGAGATGGTAGTCTAGCATTTGATAATAGCACTGGTATATTCACATACACAGGTCCTAGTGCTAGTGAAGTAAGAGCACATCTCTCAGTCACTGACTTAGGTGGTGACGGATCTATGTCATATGACAATAGCACTGGTGTTATAACTTACACAGGTCCTAGTCCTCTAGAGACTAGACAACACCTTAGTGGTGGTACAGGTGTATCTTATAATTCCGCATCAGGTGTAATTGCTATAGGTCAGGCAGTTGCTACTAACTCTGATGTTACCTTTGGTGAGGTAACTATTGGTGCTAGTGGTACAAGAAACCTACTTATACAGAACACTGACAACGTAGGTACAGTAGACACAGTTGCTAACATCACATTCAAGCACAGTGGTATTGACTTTACCTCTGATAGTATTGTTGCTGATGGTAATGACCTAGGACACATTGACTTTAGAAACAACGGTGGTTCTAAGGTAGCAGCATTTGGATTTAGAAAGAGAAATACAGAAGGAAGTAAACTAACATTTGAAGTTGACGCAAATAATAATGGTACACCTAACTTAGAGGTAGGTGACACAAACATAAATCTTGAGTCTAGTTATATCAAACTGACTGCTGCTACAACTAAGGTGATTGGTGCATCACTCACAGTAGAGTTAGATGACGCATCAGAGAACGCAGGTCCTGATATTATTGTACAGAGAGATAGTGCTAGTGCTGCTACTAATGATCTACTTGGTGCTATTAAGTTCCAAGGTAGAAACACAAGTAACGGTGCTGACGTACTCTTTGGTAAGATCCAGTCTAAGATTCACTTTGATACTGAAGGATCTGAGAGAGGACTATTAAACTTCTCAGTCATAGACGCAGGATCAGAAGTAAATACTATGACAATCCGTGGTGGATTAGTCGGTCTGAATATAGACGAACCCGCAGGACAGTTACACGTCAAAGGAAATGACACAACTGACCAGATAATTATTGAGAACACAACTAACAGTTCTACTACTGCTCCTGACCTTGTACTATACAAATCAGGTACTATCGGTGTTGGACATCAGCCAGGTAGAATTGACTTCAGAGGTAGAAATGCTAATGATGATGCTAACGTTACCTACGCAGGTATCTTTGCTGAGGTCACTGGTACAGCAAACTTAGGAGAGAACGGAGCACTTAAGTTCTTTACAGTACAGGCTGGTACACTATCTGAAGCAGCAAGAATCACAGAAGCTGGTAACTACAAGTTACAACAAGACAAAGGTATTGACTTCAGTAACCAGACAGCATTAGCTGGTGCTTCATATGAAGTTCTTGATCACTATGAAGAAGGTTTCTATGATGCTACACCAACATTCCAGTCAACAATCAGAGCTGGTATGACAACTACATCTACTGGTTACTACACTAAGGTAGGTAGAATGGTTCACATACATGCTAAGGTTACAGTTAATATACAAGACGCATCATTAATTGGTGGTGTTCTTAAGTTCCCAATTCCATTCCAACCCGCACTATCACATAGTGACGCACCAGTACAGACAGTAGTAATGGATACATCATCCACACACTTCTTGAACACAGGACAAGCAATATTCCTAGACGACAGTAAAGACATGGTAGTATCACACGCAGGGGGTCAGGATCAGTGGATGGTACTCCAAGTACGTAACGCTGATTACAAGAGAGCATCCGTCATCACCGCAGGAAACTGTGCGATTGGTACCGCTGCGTTATTCCTAGACTTTACTTATAGAGCTTCCTCATAATGCCATCGTCAGCCCAAGACTTTTATCTTGGTAACCCCAACCTCAAAAAGGTTGGAACTGAAATTGAATTTACTCAAGACCAGATCCAAGAATACCTGAAATGTAAGGCAGATCCTGTCTACTTCGCTATGAACTACATCAAGATTATATCTCTTGATGAAGGTATAGTTCCATTTAAAATGTGGGACTTTCAACAGGAACTGATTAGAAACTTTCATGAGAACAGGTTTAATATAGCAAAACTTCCTAGACAGACTGGTAAGTCCACTACGTGTGTGTCTTACCTTTTACATTATGCATTGTTTAATGACAACGTGAACATAGGTATCCTAGCAAACAAGCTATCTACTGCTAGAGATCTACTTGGAAGACTACAACTTGCCTATGAACAACTCCCACTGTGGATGCAGCAGGGAATCATAGCATGGAACAAGGGTAGCATGGAGTTAGAAAATGGATCAAAGATTCTCGCTGCATCTACTTCAGCATCTGCTGTTCGTGGTATGTCGTTTAACATCATCTTCCTCGATGAGTTTGCGTTTATACCTAACCATATTGCGGAACAATTCTTTAGTTCCGTTTATCCTACTATTACTTCTGGTAAGTCCACGAAAGTCATCATTATTTCTACCCCCAATGGAATGAATCATTTCTACAAGTTGTGGGTTGACGCACAGAAAGGTAGGAACGGATACATTTGGACTGAGGTACACTGGTCAAAAGTGCCAGGTAGAGATGCTCAGTGGAAAGAAACTACTATTGCCAACACGTCAGTCAGGCAGTTCACACAAGAGTTTGACTGTGAGTTCTTAGGATCTGTTGACACACTCATAGCTGCTAGTAAGTTACGTGTACTAACATATGATGATCCTGTACGGACAAATGGATCACTAGATGTATATGAAAATCCTATACCTGAGAGAGATTATATAATCACATGTGACATATCCCGTGGTTTAGCACAGGACTATAGTGCCTTCTGCGTCATAGATATATCCCAAGCACCATGGAAACTGGTAGCAAAGTATAGAGATCATGAGATCAGACCTATGCTGTTACCTAATGTTATTGCTGACGTAGCAAAAGCATACAACATGGCATACGTATTGATAGAAGTAAATGATATCGGAGAAGCAGTAGCATCACAGTTACATTACGACGTGGAGTATGAGAATGTACTCATGTGTGCTATGCGTGGTAGAGCTGGACAGATAGTTGGTACAGGATTTAGCGGAGGTAAGACACAGATGGGTGTCAAGATGAGTAAGACTGTGAAAGCACAGGGATGCTCAAACCTCAAGACCCTGATAGAAGATGATAAATTAATTGTAAACGACTATAACATAGTATCTGAACTGACTACATTCATACAGAACAAGCAATCATTTGAGGCAGACGAAGGGTATAACGATGACCTTGTGATGTGTCTAGTTATCTTTGCGTGGTTGGTACAACAAGAGTATTTCAAAGAACTAACAGATCAGGACATCCGTCGCAGGATCTATGAAGAGCAGAGGAATCAGATAGAACAAGACATGGCACCATTTGGTTTCATTCTCAATGGTGTAGATGATGAAGAGACAGTTGTAGATGAGAAAGGAGATGTCTGGTCACTTGAGATGGACGGTAGTGACAGGGATACGTCAAAATGGAACTCAGACGAGTACGGTGACGTTTCATATATGTGGGACTATCGGTAGAAAAGCTACTTTCCCTAAATATTTTTAGACAAATTGAAATTATTCATCAGGAGTACCAAGCATGGCTAGCACACTTCTCTCACCAGGAGTGGTAATTCAAGAGAGAGATTTGACTCTCGGAAATATTGAGACTGTAGAAGTTAACGTTGGAGCAATCGCAGGTGCCTTTACCAAAGGACCAGTTAACAAACCAGTAAGAATATCATCAGAATCAGAATTACTATCTACTTTCGGTGAACCAAATGACAGCAACTTTGAGACATGGTTCGCTGCATCAAGTTTTTTAGCATACGGTGGAGTACTAGAAGTAGTACGTTCTGCGGGTGCCTCATTGACAACAGCAAACGTAGGTGGTGCTTCTATCACTATTAACAGTGTAGAAGATTACGAAGGTGCGTACTATGACGGTACAGCATCTTGGGACTACGCTTCTAGATCTGTTGGTGCTGTAGGTAACTCACTTAAAGTTGTAGCAATCGACTCAGGTGCTAACCAACAACTAACACTTGCTTCTTCATTAGCTGGTGGTGCTACTGCAGGATCATTACTAGAGAACACAACTGCTACAAAATCTGCTTACATTCATAAGGTAGACGGAGTAAAGGTTGATCTTATCTGGGTATCTGGTGGTGCATGGACAACAACTGATATCGTAAACGATGGTTCTTCTCCTGACATTGCTATCTCAGCAGTCGCTGACTGGTATGATTCACAGAAGATTACCGCAGACTTGAACTGGAATCAAGTGGCTCCCCGACCTGGCACATCTCAGCACGTTGCTGAACGTGGTGGTTCAAACGACGAGTTCCATATCGTTGTGATTGATGTAAACGGTGGAGTAACAGGAACACCTAACACAGTTCTTGAAAAGTTTTTATATGTATCTAAGGCATCTGATGGTAAATCATCTGAAGGATCTTTAGTATACTATCCAGAGGTTATCCTCAACACAAGTAACTACATCTACTGGGGTTCTCATGATAACGAACTTATCTGGGACGTAGGAGGTAATGCTCTTGCTTCAGCTTCTAACTTCGGTGGAGATAGTACAACCGCATTCGACGTTCTTGGTGAGAAGGAGTACGTTTTGTCAGGTGGTACTGATGACTTTACTCTTACACAGGGTGAAATCATTTCAGGTTACGACTACTTTGCTGACACAGAAACAGTCATGGTTGACTACCTCATCATGGGTGGTGGCGGTGCTGATGAAACTGAAACAAAAGCAAAGGCAAACAAATTAATAAGTATCGCAGGGAATAGAAAGGACTGTGTAGCATTTATCTCTCCAGATAAATCAAACGTAGTCGGAGTTAGCAACAGTGCTACTCAGACATCAAACGTAGTCGAGTTCTTTGACACCTTCGCGTCAACGTCTTACGCTGTCTTCGATAGTGGTTGGAAGTATCTTTATGATCGCTTCGCTGACAAGTATAGATGGGTACCATGTAACGGTGACGTAGCTGGTCTTTGTGCTAGCACCACTGCTAACGGTGACCCATGGTTCTCTCCCGCAGGATTGAACCGAGGTGGAATTAGAAATGCTATCAAGTTAGCATATTCACCTAAGAAAACTGAAAGAGACGCTCTATATCAGAAGAGAATTAATCCTATCACATCTCTTCCTGGTCAAGGCATAGTGCTCTTCGGTGACAAAACAGCTCTCGCTTCACCATCCGCATTTGATCGCATCAACGTCCGTCGTCTCTTCCTCGTCATAGAGAAGACAATAGGAAATGCTGCGAAGGGAGTATTGTTTGAACTAAATGACGAATTTACTAGAAACAACTTCAACAATATCGTTGAACCATATCTACGTGACATCCAAGCACGTCGTGGTATCACCGATTTCTTAGTTGTCTGTGATAGTTCCAACAACACAGGTGCAGTTATAGACAGAAACGAGTTCGTGGCAGAGATTTACATCAAGCCTGCTCGCTCTATTAACTTCATCACACTAACCTTTGTTGCTACACGTACTGGCGTTAGCTTCGAGGAAGTAATCCCAAGGAGATCTTAAACAATGGCTGAAACCAAAGCACTGGGCGTATTAGAGTTCCAGACAAGAATTAAGGGAGCAGTTAGACCTAACCTGTTCTCTGTTACACACAATTTCCCCTCTGATATTGACGGTGGTGGACTAGAAACATTCATGTGTAAGAGTGCTGCTCTTCCTGCATCAACAGTAGGAACAGTAGAACTACCTTTCCGTGGTAGAGTGATCAAGGTACCTGGCGACAGAACCTTTGAATCATGGACTGCTACATTCTACATGGATGACGCTTTCCAACTTCGTGGTGCATATGAGAAGTGGATCGAAGCAACTAACACAGTTGACGCGAACACAGCATCTAAGACTATCGAAGATATATTGGAAGATATCACTGTAACTCAGATGGATAAGTTCCAAGGAAAAGAAAGTGCGTTCAAGAATATCCGTGAGTACAAACTCATCAAGGCATTCCCAGTATCAGTTTCACAGGTATCACTAGCATACGACAACAACGATTCTTATGAAGAGTTTGATGTTGAGTTCGCTTACCAGTACTTCGAGACTTCTATTGGATCTAATACCATGAAAAGGGTTGGTACTACCTAACTAAATAGTAGGTACAAACACGCAATATTATGGCAGAGTTATTCGGATTTTCGTTTAGGAAGAGAGAGGAGGAGTTAAAGAAATCAGCTCCTTCTCCTGTAGCCCCCACGAATGAAGATGGTGCAACCAGTTTCATCGCAGGAGGTTATCATGGAACCTACGTAGATCTAGACGGTAACTTCAAAACTGAGTACGACATGGTGGTTAAGTATCGCATGATGGCGATGCACCCTGAAGTAGACAGTGCGATTGAAGATATTATACAAGAGGCAATCGTCACAGATCAGAACGATTCGCCTGTACAGATAGATCTGGCAAACTTAGATGTCAGTGATTCTGTCAAAGATATGATCAGAACAGAGTTCGACTATATTAAAAACTTAATAGGATTTGATACTAAAGCTCATGAGATGTTCCGTAGATGGTACATTGATGGGCGTTTGTATTATCATAAGGTCATAGATTTGAAGAGACCTCAAGATGGTATACTCGAATTACGCTACGTAGATCCACAGAAGATCAAGAAAGTCAGACAGATCAACAAGATTCCAAAGACCGCAGACCAGTTCCAGTCACTAGACTATGGTAAGGTAGATGAATATTTTATATTTAACCCTAAAGGATTACGTAATACCTCCGCAAACTCAGGTATAAAAATTGCGAAAGATGCTATAACATATGTCACCTCTGGTATCCTTGATACTAATAAGAATATAGTATTGTCTTACTTACATAAGGCAATCAAAGTTCTTAATCAACTCATGATGATCGAGGACTCTCTTGTTATCTACAGGATATCAAGAGCACCAGAACGTAGAATTTTCTACATTGATGTAGGAAACCTACCAAAGGTGAAAGCGGAACAATACCTCCGTGAGGTAATGAGTCGCTATAGAAACAAACTTGTTTACGATGCTAACACTGGAGAAATTAGAGATGACAGAAAATACATGTCGATGCTCGAAGACTTCTGGCTACCACGTAGAGAAGGAGGACGAGGTACTGAAATCACTACGTTGCCAGGTGGACAAAATCTTGGAGAACTTACGGACATCCAGTACTTCCAGACTAAACTCTATAAAGCACTAAACGTACCAGCTGGTCGTTTAGAATCTGGTCAGTCATTTAACATTGGAAGATCTTCCGAGATCATGCGTGATGAATTGAAGTTCACTAAGTTTGTGGGTAAACTCCGCAAGAAGTTTAGTGAGATGTTCAATGACATTCTTAAGACTCAACTCATTCTAAAAGGTGTAATCACACCAGAGGACTGGGATGGTATGAAGGAGCATATACAGTACGATTACTTATATGACAATCACTTTACAGAACTTAAGAATATTGAAATGTTAAATGAGAAGTTGAATGTAATCAATGCCATGGAACCATACATGGGACGTTACTTCTCAACTGAGTACGTACGTACAAACATACTTGGTCAGTCTGAAGTCGAGAAAGAAGAACTTGACATACAGATGAAAGATGATATTTCTTCAGGTAAGATCATTGACCCATTAGATGCTGTCGCTATGGATAATCAAGCCATGACTGATGAGCAAGACAATGCGGAACTTGATAAAGAAATGAAGAAAGCTCAGATCAAAACACAAGCAGAGAAGGGTACTACCAACCCCTCTGGATCTACCAGAACCCCTGCTAAAAGTGGGAATGGTAATAAATAACATTACGTAACACATTATTATGTCTACACAAGAACGAGATATCGTTGATTTGCTTTGGAACGACGACCAGGCTGACGCACTGGATAAACTCAAAGACATGCTACAAGTGAAAGCTGCTATGGCAGTGGACGTTAGTAAGCAGAATGTTGCTGACAGAATGTTTCCCCATGTACCCGACGAGGGTGCAGTGGAACCAGACCCAGAAGCACTGGAAAACCCTACCGCTGAACTAGAGGAACCTACTGATGAAACTGATAACGGAACAGAACAATGATATAGAGGTTCTTACCGAAGAAAAAGACGGTAAGAAATCAACCTACATCAAAGGAGTATTCCTACAGACTGAGATCACCAACCGTAATGGTAGAATGTACAAGTTCGATACCATGAACCGTGAGGTGTCAAAGTATAATGAGGAATTCGTTAACAGAGGTAGAGCTCTTGGTGAGTTAGGTCACCCAGAAGGTCCTACACTCAACCTAGATAGAGTGTCACACAAGATTGTTGAACTTTACCCTGAAGGTACAAACTTCATAGGTAAGGCAAAACTAATGGAAACACCTATGGGTAAGATCGCAAAGTCTTTACTCGAAGAAGGTGTACAACTAGGTGTCTCTTCCAGAGGACTTGGTTCCATCAAGAAAGAAGGTACATGTTCTGTGGTAGCAGACGACTTCATTCTATCCACTGCTGCGGATATCGTAGCAGATCCTTCAGCACCTGATGCATTCGTAGAAGGTATATACGAAGGACGTGAGTGGGTACAGGCAGATGGCAGATTCAAAGAACGTCAAATTGACGAGATCAAGGCTGCTATTGACAATGCACCATCCCCACAAGAACTTCAAGAAAGAAAGATCTCCGCGTTCGCGGCTTTCCTAAGAAGTATATAAAGTATAAATAAAAGTAGTAAATTACCGCAGATCTTATTTCGTAGGAGCAAACATGGCCACTATAGATGAAAAATTTGAGAAACTCATCGCGGAAAAGAAAGCAACTGAAGCCGTAGCTGAAGAAGCATCTCTCCCAAAGACCGAAGTTTCTGAAGACGCAGCAACAGGCAACACCGCAATCACTGGTGGTGCTGTGCCACAACAAAAATCAGACCTTAAGAACGACGCTATTGAAGTCGGTGGTTCCTCTAAGGAGAAACCTGAAGGACCTGACAACGTTGGGAAAAAAGCAGCTGCTCCAGTAGGAGTAGAAAAAGACAAGACATTAAAGATGAAACCATCTGGTGCATCATCCTCAATGCCTGGTGCTTTATCTGGTAAGATCTTTGACGACGTAGAAGTCGAAGGAGATGCGGTTACTGAGAACAACGAAGACATCGCAGCAGTATTAGCTGGTGCAGATCTATCTGAAGAGTTCCAAGAGAAGGCAAAAACTGTCTTTGAAGCAGCTGTAGACGCAAGAGTCGCAGCAAAGATTGACTCCCTTAAGGAGCAAGCAGCAACCAAATTCGTTGAAGAAATTGATTCTATCAAGGACGAGTTTGCTAGCCGCGTAGAGAATTTCCTTTCATATGCTGCAGAAGAGTGGCTCAAGGAGAACGAACTTGCTGTTGAGCAAGGTCTCCGCACTGAAGTCACTGAGACATTCATGGAAGGACTAAGGAAATTGTTCATCGAATCAAACATCAACGTCCCAGAAGATAAACTGGATGTTGCTGCTGAGATGAGCGAGAAACTAGATGACATGGAAGACCGACTTAACGAACAGGTTAAGAAGAATGTCGAACTACACGAGGTAGTGGGTACCTATCGTAAACATGAGATTTTGAGTGAACTTACCAGAGGTCTCGCTGAGACACAGAAGGATAAGTTTAAATCCCTTGCCGATGCAGTCGAATTCAAATCTGACGAGTCGTATCGTGAGAAGCTAGGCCAAATTAAGGAATCATACTTCGGTGCTCCGAAGACTGAAACCGTAACTGAGGTTGCTTCAGAAGAATCTGCACCTGTTGCAGAAAAACAACTTGAAACTGTTAGTGAGAGCATGGCAGCATATGTCGAGCAACTTGCTAAAAGGATCTAATTCACTTCTATAACTAACATTTTAAAATGTTCAACACAGAAAAACTACAGGAGAAGTGGAATCCCGTACTAAAGCATGATGGTCTTCCTGAGATAAAGGATAACTATCGTAAAGCGGTAACCGCACAACTCCTAGAGAACCAAGAAAGGTTCATGCGTGAGGAAAAACAAATCCTTACAGAGGCACCTACTAACGCAGGTCCTATCAACACCCCTACAACAGGTAGTGGTGCTAACTTCGGTTTCGACCCAATTCTTATTAGCTTGATTCGTCGTGCTATGCCTAAGCTTATTGCTTATGACATCGCAGGTGTTCAGCCTATGAATGGTCCTACAGGTTTGATCTTCGCAATGAGATCACGCTATGTGAACCAGTCAGGAAACGAAGCATTCTTCGACGAGCCAGACGCACAGTTCTCTGGTACTCAAGGTGGTACACCTCCAACAGCAACAACTGAGAAAAACCCAGGTTTAATCAACGATGCTACTGGTGGCGGTACAACAGAAGGTAACTATGACCTTGCTTCAAGCAAGTTTAGTTCATCTGATCTTGAATCATTAGGAGAAGGTACATCTACAGCGTTCATGGAAATGGCGTTTAGCATCGACAGAATTGCTGTTGAAGCTAAAGGTAGAGCACTAAGAGCAGACTATTCAGTAGAACTAGCTCAAGACTTGAAAGCAATCCACGGATTAGATGCCGAGTCTGAACTAGCAAACATTCTTTCTACTGAGATCCTTGCTGAAATCAACAGAGAAGTTGTTAGAACTGTTTACCGTGGTGCTAAGCCAGGTGCTCAGGTCAACACTGCTAACGCAGGTGTATTCGACTTAGACGTTGACTCAAACGGAAGATGGTCTGTTGAGAAATTCAAAGGTCTTCTATTCCAGATCGAAAGAGATGCTAACGCAATCGCACTAGAGACTCGTAGAGGAAAGGGTAACGTAATCATCACTTCAAGTGATGTTGCTTCTGCTCTTGCTATGGCGGGTGTTCTAGACTACTCATCAGGTATCAACCAAGCAGTTGGTGGACTTGGCGAGATTGATGACACAGGAAACACATTCGTTGGTACAATCAACGGAAGATTCAAAGTGTACATCGACCCTTACTCAGCAAACGTTTCAGCTGACCAGTACTATGTTGTTGGTTACAAAGGAACTAATGCTTATGACGCAGGATTATTCTACTGTCCTTATGTGCCTCTCCAGATGTACAGAGCGATTGGTCAGGATACATTCCAGCCACGTATCGGGTTTAAGACAAGATACGGAATGGTTCTTAACCCATTTGCTAAGGGCATTACAGCACTTACTAACTCTGATCCACAGCATAGCTCCAACGTTGGTGCTAACGCTTACTACAGAAGAGTTAAGGTTGCTAACCTAATGTAAGCGAGTCGCTTATATTTTTCTAAAGAGACCTTCGGGTCTCTTTTTTTATGCTAAATAATACTATGAATACATTTTCCCCTGACAGTAAGAACTTTCTATCACCCGTCGGTTTTAAATTCCTTATAGAAAGGATACCTACGGTAGAATTCTTTTGTCAAACTGTTAACTTACCAGAAATAAGTATAGGAAATAGAACTATAGAGACCAGAGTCAAGGCATACGACACACCTGGCGACAAGATGACCTTTGGTGATCTGAACTTGACGTTCATGATCAATGAGAATATGGATAATTACTATGAGATATACAAATGGATGAAGGGACTAGCAAATCCTCAGCATGAGGACGAGTTTCATAAGTATCTCAAGGGAGTGAAAGAAGTGGGAAGGCAAACAAACTTCCAAAAAGTGACTACAGATGCTAGACTGTTAGTATTAGATAGTAACTTCAACACTGTAACCACCACTGTGTTCATGGATGTGTTCCCTGTATCCCTCAGTGGTGTCAGGTTCTCAGCAGACCCCACCGACATTGACTATGTAACTGCCGATGCCACCTTCAAGTACACCCTACTAGAGTTTATAGATAGCGACGGAGATAAAGTCTAATATATAATATAACAGATCATTAAGCATGAATCTTGAAATGATTGAGTCCATGTGGAAAGAGGACTCTAAACTTGACGATGAAAAACTAGACCATGATTCCCTTGCTATACCAAGGAAACATGCTAAATATCTTCAATTACTTAATCAAGTAACTATGCTCAGAGATGAGCATGAACTAAAACTAAAGTCACTTTACCGTGAACTCTGGGAATTTTATACTGGAAAGTCAACCAAGCCATTTCCTACTAAACTTCTAAAGACAGACATCTCTATCTACATAGATTCGGATGAAAAATACCAGAAGGCTGTGTTTAAGCTGAAGTATTATAACCAGATGATTGATACTCTCAAGAGTATACTGACGGCTGTGAACAATCAATCGTTCATGATTAAGAACGCTATTGAGTTTGCTAAAATGTTAAAGGGTTATGATGTCTGATGTCCTTATTAAGAAGAAGAATGAAGTATATCTTACATTGGATTGTCCTCCCCACGTACAATATGAATTAGCAGACGAGTTTACCTTCGAGGTGCCTGCAGCAAAGTTCATGTCTGCCTACAGAAAGAGGTATTGGGATGGAAAAATCAAACTATTCAGTCCAGCTACAGGCGAAATATATGCTGGCTTGCTACCTTACGTTACAACTTTTTTACAAGAACGAGGGTACGAATACAAATTCGTCAACAACGATGTCTACGGACTTCCAGAAGAAGTGGATGACCTTGTTACACCCACTGGTGTCGGGGCATTCATTAAGGGACTGGCACTACCTCACAAAGTAAGGGACTATCAGTACCAAGCAATCTATGAAGCGATGAGGTTCAAGAGGAGACTGCTCCTGTCACCTACCGCTAGTGGTAAGAGTTTAATGATATACGCACTGTGTAGGTACTTTGGCATGAAAGACCTTAAAACGTTGATTGTAGTGCCTACTACGTCCCTTGTAGAGCAAATGTACAAGGACTTTCGAGACTATGGTTGGAACGCAAAGCACCATTGTCATAAGGTATACGGTGGAGCGTCGCCATTTTCTGATAAAGATGTTATAATAACTACATGGCAATCCATCTATAAGTTGCCAAAGAAATACTTTTCTACCTTCGGTGCTGTCATAGGTGACGAAGCACATCAGTTCAAAGCAAAGTCGTTGACTGGTATCATGGGTAAACTACATGACTGTAAGTATAGAATAGGGTTCACTGGTACATTAGATGGGTTACAGACCAATAGACTGGTCTTAGAGGGTGTGTTTGGTTCAGTCAACAAAGTGACTAAGACCGAGAACCTCATCAAAGAGGGACACCTCTCTGAGTTTGAGATCAAAGTACTGATGCTAAAGCATACACCACAGAACTTTGACACCTACCAAGACGAGATGGACTACCTGTGCTCCCACGAGGGTCGCAATAGGTTCATTCGTAACCTTGTGTGTGATCTAGAAGGCAACACCCTAGTGTTGTTTAACTATGTTGAGAAACATGGGATGCCACTTTTCGATCTCATAAATAATAAGGTAGAAGATTCAAGACAAACCTTCCTGATCTACGGAGGAGTAGACACAGAAGACAGGGAGAAAGCAAGACGCATCGCTGAGACTACACAAGATTCTATTATTGTGGCATCATATGGCACTTTTAGTACTGGTATTAATATTAGGAACTTACATAATGTTGTCTTTGCGTCGCCAAGTAAGTCAAGAATAAGGAATTTACAGTCAATCGGACGGGTACTCCGTAAGGGAGACAACAAAACCAAAGCTGTACTATATGATATAGCAGATGACATCTCGAAAGGTGGTCATCGCAACTATACTCTCAATCATTTGATTGAACGTGTTAAAATATACAATGAAGAGTCATTCGATTATGAATTTATTGATGTCAACCTTAAAACAAAATAGATATGCCTGACGAAGAATTTTTAGGAGCACTTAAAATAGTGACAGGTGAAGAAGTATTATCTAAAGTAACCTGTGTGAACGATGATAACGGACGTTATCTAGTTCTTGAGAACCCTATACTGGTGGAGGAGGTGACCATGGACTCCCGCGTGGGTGCAAAAGTATCCCCTTGGATGAAGTTCTCTAAAGAGAGATCATTCATCGTCCCTATGGATAGAATTGTCACTTGTGTAGAGTGTGACATTGAAGTCGAGGCGTTCTATGAAATGTCTATTAGTAAAATAGACCCAGAGTATAACAAGAAGACTGCTACAGGTGAGGGTAACCTTGGTACTGTAGAAGAATCTAGAGCAATTCTAGAGTCTATCTTTAAGAAGAAAAATAAATGGTCCTAATATGTCTCTGAACCTGCTACACAGTTAGTGTACACCTTTCAGAGTATGTTGTCAAGCTTGACGTGGAGACCGTAACATAGTATACTTAAGACAACCAAACCTATTGGTATGAAAAAGAAGTCAGAACATTACGTTAACAATAAAGAATTTCTTTTTGCTCTTGTAGAATTCAAGGCAGAATGTAAAGCTGCCGAGGAAGCGGGTGAAGACCGTCCTCGCATAGGCAATTACATAGGAGAATGTTTTTTAAAGATAGCAACACACCTGTCATACAAACCAAACTTTGTCAACTATATGTTCCGAGAGGATATGATCTGTGATGGAATTGAAAATTGTGTACAGTACATAGCAAACTTTGACCCAAGCAAGTCAAGCAACCCCTTCGCATACTTTACTCAGATAATATACTATGCTTTCCTCAGAAGAATTTCAAAAGAGAAGAGACAACTAGAGATAAAGAACAAGATTATTACTAAATCAGGGTACGATCAACTCTTCCACAGTGATGGAACTGATGATCACTCAGCAATGAACAGTATAAAAGAGAACGTACAGGTAAAATCAAATTGAACATAGCAATAATAACTGATCAGCACTTCGGTGCTAGGAAGTCTAGTCGGCATTTTCATGACTACTTTCTTGACTTCTATGACAACGTATTCTTTCCATACCTAGAGGAGAATAATATAAAAATACTACTAGATTTGGGTGACACATTCGATAATCGTAAGAATGTAGACATCTGGTCAGTAGATTGGGCAAGAAATAATTACTTCAATCGTCTACAAAAAATGGGGGTCGAGGTACACTCACTCGTGGGGAACCATACTGCCTATTATAAGGACACAAACAGTGTCAACACACTAGATAATTTCCTTGGTGAGTATGACAACGTACACATATACTCTGAACCTACACAGGTGAAGATAGGTGACCTAGAAATACTGTTTATACCATGGATAAATGTTGAAAATCAGGAAAATACCTACCGAATGATAGAGGAGACCACTGCTACAGTAGCAATGGGACACCTTGAACTCAATGGGTTCGAGGCACACAAGGGGTTCACCATGACACATGGCATAGATAAGAACCTTTTCTCTAAATTTGAGCAAGTTTTTAGTGGTCACTACCACACCAAGAGCAGTCATGCTAACTGTCACTACCTAGGTAACCCCTACCAGATCTACTGGAACGACTGGGGTGACGAGAGAGGGTTCCATGAGTACAATACCACCACAAAACAGAAGAAATTCATAGAAAATCCCTATCGTATCTTCGACAAGATTTTTTATGACGAGAGGAAACTACCTGACGCTAGGCAGTACAAGAATAGGATGGTCAAGGTCATCGTAGAGAACAAAAAAGACACTGCTAAGTTTGAATATTTCATCTCTCAACTGTATGTTAACGGTGTCCACGACATCAAAGTAGTAGAGGACTCATCATATGACTCAGAATTTTCTGATGACATAGATATAGAGAAAGAAGATACCCTCACACTACTAGAAAACTATGTTAATGGTATGGAATACCATGATAAAGACGGTATCAATACAATTCTTAAGTCCCTTTATATCGAAGCACTGGAGCTGGTCTAATGTACATCTTAGCACTCAAAGGAAAAGAAAAACAGGGTGCTTATTCAGTTGACAAGGAAGGATTAAAAACTCTTTACCTCTTTGTTGACAAAGATGACGCAATACGCTATGCTAGGTTATTGGAAGCGAACGACTACCCACAGATGTGTGCGGTAGAAGTTGAAGAAGACGAGGCGATTAGCACTTGTATAAAGTATAATCACCCATATTATGTGATCACACCAGATCAAATAGTGATACCTCCTGATTTTTAATTTGTCTATTTTTTATGATCGTATTTGAGAAAATTCGTTGGAAGAATTTCCTATCAACAGGCAATGCTTTTAGCGAAGTTGACTTGAAAGGTAGTCCTTCAACACTAATTGTCGGTTCCAACGGGGCAGGAAAAAGCACGATGCTCGATGCCATCTGCTTTGTCCTGTTCAAGAAACCTTTCCGTAAGATATCACAGGCACAACTCATCAACGCTGTCAATGAAAAGGACATGATGGTGTGTATAGAGTTCACTATAGGGTCAACACACTGGCAAGTGAACCGTGGTGTCAAGCCAAATATATTTGAAATTATTAGAGACGGTACAGCACTCAATCAGGAGTCAAATCAACGTGATCAACAGGTCTGGTTGGAGCAATCTGTCTTAAAATTAAACTATAAATCATTTACACAGGTGGTCATCCTAGGGAGCAGCACCTTCATACCTTTCATGCAACTCACAGCACCCAACAGAAGGGAGGTTATAGAGGATTTGCTTGATATTAAGGTGTTTTCTACCATGAATGACATCCTTAAGGTGAGAGCAAGAGGACTCAGAGATAGCATACAGACACAGACCTACGCTCTTGACTTGATTAAGGAGAAAGTGGAGATACAACAGCGATTTATAGCAGATATTAAGCAACAACAGGCAAATACTAAGGCAAAGAAAGGTACGGATATCCACACTTTACAGACAGAGGTGGATGAACTAGAGGATAACATCATAAAAGCAGCAGAAACTGTAGATTTGCTTCAAAATGAGGCAGATAGCATAGGTGATGTGACTCATAAGTTAAATGAACTGAGGGTGTACCAGTCTAAGTTCAATGACAAAAAGAAAACACTTAATAAGGAGATGAAATTCTATGAAGAAAACGATAGATGCCCAACTTGTAGCCAAACTATTACAGAACGAAGCAAAAAGACCAATCAACAGGGAATTAGCGACCAACTCAATCAAATTGAAAGTGCCACAGTGGATCTTAAACAGAAGCTTGAAGAGATCAAAGAGCAAGTATCACTAAAAGAGGGTAAAATCAAGGAAATTAGGGACGTTCAGAGCAATATTTCCTCCGACACCAAGGAGATCAGGTGGAAGAAGAAGTCCATCAAGAAGATACAAGAAGAGATAGACACACCAGAGACAACTAACCTCAAAAGAGAGCAAAATACACTAAAAACACTGGTAAAAGAGGGTCTAGAGGGTGAGACCACACTCAAGGTGGAGAAGTCCAAGAAAGAAAATTTTGATGTGTGCTCCCAACTGCTAAGGGACACTGGAATCAAGTCCCAGATCATCAAAAAGTACCTTCCGATCATGAATCAACTGATTAATAAGTATTTGAATGAGTTAGATTTCTATGTGTCATTTGATCTCAACGAAAACTTTGAAGAGACTATAAAATCTAGGTTTAGAGACGAGTTTTGCTACGCATCCTTCTCTGAAGGAGAGAAAATGAGGATAGATCTAGCACTTCTGTTCACATGGAGAACCATTGCTAAGATGAAGAACAGTGCCAACACTAATTTACTGATACTTGACGAGATATTTGACAGTTCTCTTGATATAGCAGGAACATATGACTTTATGAAGATTTTAAGGTCATTTAACGACAGCACCAACGTGTTTATAATCTCACACAAACCTGATGTCTTACAGGATAAGTTTGATAGAATATTGAGAGTAGAAAAGAGACAAAACTTCTCTGTAATCAATGAAGAAAGCGGTATTTAACGTAATAACTAATCCTCTGACGATCTGTAACCTAATCATAGTAGGGTCTCTCGTCATGATCGAGACATTTCACATAGGGTATCACAATAGGGGGTTGACACAGTGCGATGGGTCTGTTATTATACAAGAGTCGGACGCGACATCGGGAATGACTGAATAAACTTACTGGCAACCGCTAGTTAAGGTGATGAGACACAGGTGGTGCTGCTATCGAGAGGTAGAATCGACTTACCAGTCGGGTCTCAGGCAAAGATGTATTTACTCTGTAGTAATGCCCATCTTTTGTTGGTACACAGGAATCCAACTTCCCCCATTATTCACAACTAAATATGACAGTTAACAAACTGTCCACTAGGGGGTAGGCTACCCCCTTTTTTATGTCATAATAGAATCATACAGACACAGGATTCAAATGTTAGAAGTCAAAGGAACTCTCGCAAAACTACTCGCTGAAGAAGACATCATCGTTGAGATGAAGCAAGTAGACACAGCATCATTCGATGTAGAGAAGCGTGTATTAACACTTCCATTGTGGGAGAAAGCAGACGCGACTATCGTTGACATGCTTATAGCACATGAGGTAGGTCACGCACGTTACACACCTAATGAGTGGGACTTCTTAGGTGAGATTCCTTTATCAGTTGTTAATGTTGTAGAAGATGTACGTATTGAGAGGTTAATGAAGCGTAGATACGCAGGACTTCCTAAGACATTCTACAATGGTTACAAAGATATCAATAAGAAAGACTTCTTTCAACTACGTTTCGTTGATCTAGAAGAGTTAGGTCTTGCTGATCGTATCAATATTTTCCATAAGGTAGGTATGTTCCATAATGTACCATTCAACAATGATCTAGAGATAGGATTCAGAGACGAATGTTTAAGTGTTGAGACATTTGAAGAAGTATTAGATTTAGCAAGACGTATTACTAAATATCAGCAGGAACAGGTCTCGGAAAAATCAACCTCCCAGACCGAAGAGGTAGGTGCTGAGTCAGTACCTACATCAGAACAAGGTAGCGGTGGTCAAACCCAATCTTCACAGGAAGTACCAACAGAATTTACAGACACACAGGGTCAAGGAACACCTACCGAAGCAACACAAGAAAACGGTCAAGAGTCTGAAGGGGCATCTGATGAGGATGATACTCTCTCACCCGCACAACCAGAAGGACACGGTTCTAAAGGTGGTAAGACTTATGGCGATGACTTGGAAGCAGTTACAGATTCACTCCTATCAGAATCCATCCAAAACCTTGTTGACACCGAGTCTGCTCCTAGCACATACATCAATACTCCAGACATTCTTTTAGACAGAGTTGTAGTAGAGACCTCTACATGGGTACAAGAGATTGAGAATCACTGGAACCAGAATGAATCAATATCCTTTCTCCAGATAGACGAAGAGTGGAATAAGTATAAGACACAAGCAACAAGAGAAGTCAACTACCTTGTCAAAGAGTTTGAGTGTAAGAAGGCAGCATCAGCATACGCACGTACCACAGTGTCTAAGACAGGTGTTCTTGACTGTGCTAAACTATTCCAGTACAAGTACAACGATGACATCTTCAAGAAGATCTCAGTGACACCTGATGGTAAGAATCATGGTCTTATCTTCAATCTAGATTGGTCTGGTTCTATGAGCACCATCTTGTTCTCAACCATGAAACAGTTACTAAATCTAATTCAGTTCTGTAACAAGGTAGGCATTCCATTCGAGGTATATGCTTTCACTAATGAGTGGGAACAGAAAGATAAGACACAGAAGGTTGATGTTGTCAGAGAAAATGAGATCATCATCGACAACTTCAACATGCTCAAGTTTGCTAGCAGTGAACTTAAGAAGAAGGACTTAGAAAAAGTCATGAAGTATATGTTCAGACTTGCCTATGCTATGACTTGGAGATCTTGTGAGTACAACATCCCTTACAGATTTTACTTATCAGGTACACCTCTAAACGAAGCGATCATCTCAATGAAACAGATCATCCCTATCTTCCAGAGCAACAACAAAGTAGAGAAGTGTCACGTCATCAACCTAACTGATGGTGAAGGTTCATGTATCATGATGAATAAGAAGTGGGGTCACTATGAGTACGACAAACTTGTAGGAGGACACATCGGAGACTGCCAGTTACGTGACCGTAAGGTAGGTAGAATCTACAAGAAGTTTGGTTACGACTACTATGGAAATAGTCACACAGATATCTTTATTGAGAATCTAAGAGATCACTTCCCTCACACTAACTTCATCTCTATCAGACTCTGCTCAGGTAATGACTTCAACAGAGTGTCACATGCTAATGAGTGGGACTTCGACAAGAAGGAGAAGAACAAGGCAGAGTGGAGAAAGCACAAGTCATTCATCGACTTCGATTCAGCATACACTAGATCTCTCTATATACAGAGCAATAGTCTTGACGATGCTGACAATGAGTTCACTGTCAAAGAAGACGCACGTAAGCAAGACATCTCTAGAGCGTTCAAGAAGTCACTCAAGAACAAGAAAACATCTAAGAGAATATTGAATGAGTTCATTTCAGTTATAGCATGAGACCACAAGTACATAGTCTATTCCCCACCCCTGTATTCCAGAGTGAGATACCTCTGAGACAGGAGTGGTTGGAGTATGTAAAGACATTAGAATATGATCGCACTGCGATGGACAATGGATACATCTCTCACTCCAGAGATATATTCAGCAATAAAGAATTACGTTCACTGAAGCATGAGATATCTGACGCAGTAAAATACTTTGCTCATCAGCAGTTGAAGGTATCTCAGTACGTCTATATTGATGTGTGTAGAGCATGGGGTATCAAGCATATGCCTGGTGACTGGGCACAGAACCACTGTCACATGAACAGTATATTCTCAGGTATATACTACCTAGATGTGAGTGAACACAGTGGTGACCTAGTGATAGAGAAGGGACAACTGTTCCCTAATTGTTTTATGCCTACACTGTCACCTGATGTAGACTTCTTTAATAAGTACACTCAACAGAACTGGAGACTCAAACCTGAGAATGGTATGCTAGTGGTCTTCCCTAGTCAGGTAATACATAACGTAGAAAAGAATGAGACAGAGAATGAGAGATACGCAGTGGCATTTGATGTTTTTATTAGAGGACGCATGGGTGAATACGGTGGGTCAGATGTGACAATAAAATAAGTGTCCACTGAGTGTAGACATGGGTGCTAGCACCCTGTACAATTAAGTACATAAGCAATTCACAGTAACATGACTTTCAAAAAAGGCAACACTTTCTCCAACAGCAAGTACACATCTGATCAGTTCTTCGATCACATAAAGTCTGAAGGTTTAGATAAAACATCTATACCATCTACTACGGTTACAGAGATGGCAAATCATTTCTCTGTTACGAAGAGAGCAATGGTCAGACGTATGACTGAAAAACTTGGTTATGAGTATTCAGCAACGACTAAAAGTTTTCACTTTGTACTTACAAACAAACCACAAGTTGCTAAAGCAAAAGCAAAACTTGAGAAGATTGTAGCAAAGACACCTGACTTGCCAACCAAGACAACTTCTGCTAATCTTAAGACAGAACAATCACTATCACAAAACTTGGTTCCACTTAAAGACCCAGAGTTTGTACCATTCGGTAACTACAATGACCTCAGAAAAGTATTGAGATCTAAACAGTTCTACCCTATGTTCATTACAGGATTGTCAGGTAACGGTAAGACATACTCTGTAGAGCAAGCATGTGCTACTCTTGGACGTGAGTTGATCCGTGTTAACATTACTATAGAAACAGATGAGGATGATCTTATTGGTGGTTTTCGTCTTGTTGATGGGGACACTGTTTGGCACAATGGTCCTGTCATAGAGGCACTTGAGAAGGGTGCTGTGCTCCTACTTGATGAGGTTGACCTAGCATCTAACAAAGTACTATGTCTACAATCTATCTTAGAAGGTAAGGGTGTCTTCCTCAAGAAAACAGGTAGGTACGTACAACCTGCTAAAGGTTTCACAGTTATCGCTACTGCTAACACAAAGGGTAAGGGTTCTGATGATGGTAGATTCGTAGGTACTAACGTACTCAACGAAGCATTCCTTGAGAGATTCCCTATCACTCTAGAGCAGGAGTACCCTACACCTGTCACCGAAGCAAAGATACTTGCCTTCCACTGTAACGACAAGGACTACATCAAGCACCTATGTGACTGGGCAAACATCATCCGTAGCACATTCAAGGAGGGCGGTATTGATGAGGTAATCAGTACACGTAGACTGGTACACATCGTTAAGGCATATGCTATCTTTGGTTCTAAAGAGAAGTCAATCTCTACTTGTATCAACAGATTCGATGACGAGACAAAGCAAGCACTACAAGAGTTGTATGACAAGGTAGATGCTAATGTTGACTTCAACGTTGACAATAACGAGACTACAGTGTAAAATAGATTATGAACAAAGATTCAGCAAAAGAAATGCTACGAGAATCAATCGAGAGCATACAACATACAACAATGGGTATTAACGACAATACCCTACGTTGTAAATACGATGAGGATCTAGCACTGAAGGAAGCTTTAGAGTATATCACTAGCACCTACCAAGGTCACTATACCTCAAAGAAGACCAACGTCCAGACTCTAGACCTTATCGAAGCAGTGGGTGATGCCCCTGCCTTCTGTCGTTCAAATGCTATTAAGTATTTGTCTCGATACGATAAGAAGGGATTCCCTAGCAGGGATATTCTAAAAGCAATTCATTATTGCGTACTCCTATATCATTTTACAGAAAAACAACGTGAAGACACTGAACCCTATGAAACTTTCTGATCGCACCATCAGGATCTTGACCAACCTGTCAAAGATTAATAGGTCGATCCAATTTAAAGAAGGTAATGAACTATCTTCTCTCTCAATCCAAAAGAATGTTCTTGCTAAGACAACAATAGAAGAAACATTTCCACAAGACTTTGCCATCTATGATCTAGATGAGTTCTTAAAGGTAATGAGTCTTACTGACAATCAAGGAGATCTCATCTTTGACAATCAAGCATTCGTTACAGTGAGAACAAACAGAACACAGGCAAAGTATTTCTTTGCTGATCCTTCTATCGTACAGCAACCTCCTGAGAAGTTTCCTGTACTACCTAGTATTGAATGTGAGTTTGATTTAGACATCTCTGACCTTAACAGGATTAGAACTGCTCTATCAATCTATGGTCACCTAGAAGACATTGCTATCGTAGGTAGGGATGGTACTGTATCTGTTGAGATCAGAGACAGAGAGAACGCATCATCTAACACATACTCTATAGCAGTAGGTAGCACCGATGCTACATTCTCTTTTGAGTTGAAGTCAGAGAACATCTACAAGTTAGATTATAGTAACGCTAACACAGGTTACAATGTAAGGATCAGTAAATCTGGTGCTAGTCAATGGGTGTCCTCCGATGGAGTTGTCTACCTTATCGCTCTAGAACCTGACTCATCCTATGAGGAAAATTGATCTAGCGGTATACGATGATTTCGTATCGCCTTCATACTTAGAAGACATACAAAGTGCGTGTGATCCTGCTAGTACCCCATGGTACTTTCAAGGGTCACAGTCTCTTGAGAAATATGATGATGCCTTGATAGAAGACTTCGGTTTTTCTATTGGTCTACTACCACCATGGCAACCTGATAAGTTTGAAGAGACACCTATAGCAACACTGATCAAACCTTTGATATATCGTATCAAAGATATAGCAAAGGCAGATCACATTCTAAGGTGTAGACTAGACATGACAGTTCTACATGACAGATACCTACACCCACCTCACATCGACATAGATCAACCGCACGTAGCGTGTATAGTATATGTTAATGATAGTGATGGGGACACAGTAATCTATGACCACAAAACTAAGTGGGCGAAAGAATATTGTGACACAGGTAACCTACCTATCAAGGAGACTATTGCTCCGAAGGCAGGACGTATGGTACTATTTGATGGGAACTATCTCCATACAGGATACTCCCCCTCTGAGCATCAGACTCGGATTTTAATTAACACAGTTTTATCATGAAAGAATTTCTATGGGTCGAGAAGTATCGTCCACAGAAGATTGAAGATTGTATCTTGCCCTCAAGGATCAAGGATACATTCCAACAGATAGTAGAGCAGGGTCAGGTACCTAATCTATTACTATCTGGGACAGCGGGTATCGGTAAGACTACTGTTGCCAAGGCATTATGTAAACAATTAGGAGTAGATTCATATGTTATTAACGGATCTGACGAAGGCAGGTTCCTTGATACCGTCAGGAGTCAAGCAAAAAACTTTGCATCAACTGTTTCCCTCTTGGGTGGATCCTCACGCAAGGTCATTATTATTGATGAGGCAGACAATACCACCCACGACGTACAACTTCTCCTCCGTGGATTCATTGAGGAATTTCATAAGACTTGTTCGTTCATATTCACTTGTAACTTTAAGAATAAGATAATAGAACCTATACACTCAAGGTGTAGTTGTATAGATTTTCAGATCCAAAAGAATGAGAAGCAACAGATCATGGCATCATTCTTTGGTAGGTTGAATAATATATTAGAAGAAGAGAAGGTGACATATGATAAGAAAGTTGTAGCAGAACTGATTCAAAGATACTTCCCAGACTGGAGACGTGTGCTTAATGAACTACAGAGATATTCTACCTCTGGAAGTATTGACACAGGTATCCTTGCTGCCATGGTAGACACTAACGTTGATAAGTTAGTTGACTTTTTATCACGGAAGGACTATGGTAATGTCAGGCAGTGGGTCGTTGATAATCTAGACAATGATCCTAACCTTATACTACGCAACTTGTATGACACACTGTATGCTAAGTTGTTACCAAGTAGTATACCCTCTGCTGTATTGGTCATCGCAAAGTATCAGTATCAAATAGCATTTGTTGCTGATCAAGAGATCAATCTACTAGCAGCACTCACGGAGATCATGGTAGAATGTCAATTCAAATAATAGATAATCCACTAACACAAACCTATCGTAGGTTCAAGAGTGATGTCAATAGCATGGCATTCCCTTGGAATTATTTTAAAGGTGATGGTGCTAGTCCTGCGTACTATAGTCACACCATACTGGCAAGACCTGGTTTTGAAGAGTCACTCATGCCTACACAGCAATCAGAATGGTTAAACATTGCTAACAAGGTTCTCTTAGAAATCTTTATGGCAAATGAAATCAAGGTTAAGAGTGTACTTAGGATCAATGTAAACGCTACACACTATACTGATGGGTACACTACACCTTTACATATGGATCATAATTTTGAGACAAATAATATAGTAGTATACCTCAATCAATTTGAAGGTGGTGCTACAAATGTTGAAGGTAGTTCGCACAAACCACAAGAAGATGATATAATAATATTTGATGGGTTCCATAGTATTGAGCAACCCATTAACGGTACAAGACGTGTCGTGCTAGTCGCAACTTACTTATGAAATCTTTGAAGACACCACTGCGTTATCCTGGCGGTAAGTCAAGAGCAGTACAAAAACTATTCCAGTTCCTACCAAAGGATATCACAGAGTTTCG
>VMHT01105934.1_pt1 | contig 99165 bp, 139 predicted proteins | sample 4693611 | NCBI WGS metagenome assembly VMHT01 (sample SAMN12280063, study PRJNA550983) | marine metagenome | isolation source: seawater sampled from same location over 5 years 0.02-0.2 micron viral filtrate | place: USA: collected off the coast of southern California halfway between the port... ...
GACTTTCAACTTTCTTGTCTTAGCTACGATTGGAACACTTCTAAGTTCAACATTCAATTCTGGAATACCTAAGTCTGAACCACCTGAAGTTGTGTCTTCAAAGTCACCTCTTGTAATGTCAGTTGGTTGCTTTTGGTATTTTACTTTAACACCAGCGATTGCGTTAGTAGCACCTACTAATTTAACCATGAATGATACTGAGTTAGACCCAGAAACATTTGCTTTAGTGTATGCAGGATAGTAAGCTGCGATGTTAGAACCACTAATTTCGAATGCTCTTACGCCTTCTAAATCAGCACCACTTAACGATGCGTTAGCTACTGTTACTCTTCTTAACAATGCTCTATCAGCTGCTGATAAAGATTGTGAGAAGCTTGAATCATAATCGATTGCTGGGTCTAAAGCGACACCATTTGCGAATGATTCAGATGTAAATGTACTAGCTGCCGCTACTGCTCCAGCTGCTGCTTGAGTTAAAGGTCCAGATTCAGTCTCGTTGATTGAATATGCAAATCTTCCTGCTCCGTAAAGACCTTCACTTGCTTCACTTGCAGTTTCAGTTACACCGAATACTGAGTCAGTTTGTGAATCTTTACCTGCACCAGTTTCAAATCCTGGTTGTGCAGTACCATATTTAAAGTCTAAGTAAAATACCAGACCTGATGGTAAGTTCATTGGTTGTACGCTAACGAATTCTTTTGCAGCGATTTCGCTGAAAATTCTTCTAACCAATGGAAGTGCTACACCTGCCCACTCTTCAGAGTTTGCGGATGTACCTGTTGAAGAAGCTTCTTTTACTAATTCTCTTGCTTGGTTTTCAAGTAGAGTAGCAATAGTACTTCTTTCAAAATCAGACTCGATACCTTCTAAAAGGCCAGTCTTGTCCCACTTAGATACTAATCCTTTTGCCTCATCAGACATTTTCTTAGTATACCCAGCGGATTCGTTTAATAATGAATTTGTATCCATTTTGATTTCTCCGTTTTTAAATTATTTTATTAGTCCTGCTAACTTCTTAAATCTGTTAGCAACTTCGTTACCTTCAGAGATTATTGATTTGCTAGGTGCAGTACTTGCAGTTGGTTTAGAAGCGATTCCTTCTTTAACAACAGTTTTCTTTTTTCTTGCAACATTTAAGTTTTCACCTAATGTAGCAAAAACAAGCTTAACTTCTCTTAAGTTTGCAGCTCTATCAAAGTTCTCGATAACTTTAACTTTTTGTGACTCATTCAAATCAAAAGTTCTGAATAATTTGTTGGTGTAAAGTAGTTTAGCGTTTAAAAGATTAACTTCGTTGATAGTTCCTTTTAAAGATTCGATAGTAGCGTATGCTTCTTCCAACTCTTTATTTTCTTCTTCAACTTCTTCAGTCTCTTCAACTTCTTCTTCTTCGTTTACAACAGATTCTTCAACTTCTTCTTCTTCGTTTTCATCTACTTCTTCGTCTGACATTTCTTTTAATGTTTCAATGATTTCGTCAATATTTAACTCGTCATCGTTTTCGATGTCAGAAGAATCGTTAGCATCATCAGATGGTTCAGCGTTTTCGCCGTCACCTAAATCAGATGAGTCAAGTTCTTCTTTTACTTCTTCTTCCTCTTCAACTTCTTCTTCGTTGATAGAAGCTTCTAATTCTTTAATTACAGATTCTAAATCAAGTTCGTCTTCGTCCATTTCATCTTCGTCCATGTCATTCATTTCGTCTGCAGGCGCTTCTTCTTCTGCTTCTTCAGCAGCTTCTTCTTCGTCATGCATTTCGTCTTCATGTCCATCAACAACATCAGATGCGATGTCTTCGACTTCTTCTTTATCTTCTGTATCTAATTCCTCGTCAGCTACTTCCTCTTCAGATACTTCATCATCAGACTCGTCCATATCTTCGTTTTCGTCAGCTACTTCTTCACCTTCATAGGTTTCGTCAGCAACTTCCTCATCAGATGCCATTGCCATTTCGTCAGCAACTTCATCTTCTTCGATATCGTCTTCGTCTAATTCTTCAGCAATCTTATGAGATAACATTGATTGAAGTTTTGGAGTGAAGGCTTCTTCTAAGGCCATCTTTGCGTTTGCTAATGCAGTTTCTTTTACTGCCTTTGCGTCAGCGATAGCTTCTTTTAATAAATCAGATTTAGCCATTTCTGTCTCTCCTTAATTAAATTTTGGATAATAAGATTATTTGGAATCTTAATAGTGATTACTATTATAAAAATAAGTGACCACTCATTGGGGAGTGGTATTGTGTTCGGTTTATAAATATAGGTCTAAAACCAAAAACAGTAAGTGTTTACTATTTTATTTAATCGTTTGACCTAATTCTTCTTATATATTCTGCTCTGATAGCGTCCATCTTTTGTTTTCTTTTAACTGCGGATGGTTTTATAAACTCTTTTCTGTCCTTAAGTTCTTGTAAGACATTTGATTCTTTAACTTGTCGTTTAAAAAACTTAAGTGCGGCTTCAATATTTCCGTTGATTACTTTTGCGGCTTTGAATTTACCAGGGATAATCATTTGTTCCCTTCTTACTTTTTTGTATCTTTTTTGCATATATAAAAAATTAAACACCGGCCATTAGTGACCGATGTTAATAAATATAGAAATTATTTTAGTAAATATAAATTATTTGAAATCTTTATCAGATGCTAACTTAGCACTATCTTTTTTGTAGAAGTCAATTAATGTTTTTAATCGTCTAGCATCAATAGTTACTGATTCATTATTTTCTTTATCTTTTATAAGAAGCGTTGGTCGGTATTCAAATTGACTAACTGCAGATTTTATTTTAGCACTTCTAAAATATTTAATTACTTCTACAATTCTTTCCTTTGTGAATGGAACACCTTCAAGATAAAATAAACCAACTTGAGGACTGTAATGTGATGAGTAATCTTCGTTTACTGATTTTTTAGATTCTAATAGGTTCTTTTTGAATTTCTTTGATAATGTAACTACTGCCTTTATAACATCCTTAATATTTTTTGCATCTACTTGAGCGTATTGCTTTGAACCATCTTCAATACTAACATTGTATGGTTTGTCTTCATCTTCGTAATATCCAACGAATAATTGTGTTTCGCCACCATTACCTGCGTAGAATGTACTTGTGCCTGTATGGTATTCAACATCGTCCATGTTAACTTCAACATCACGACCAATAGCTTTACTCATTGCCTTTGCGATGATTTTTTTCTCACCATCTTTTAATGCTGGGTCAGCCTTTTCGCTTAATAAGTTTTTTAGTTTTATCATAATGTTCCTTAACTCGCGTACTTCATTAATTCTTTAACTTTCTTTTCCATAGCAGGTACTTTGAGTCCATATGTATTGGCCATCAACTCTTTCATGTATCCTGAGTTCATAAAGTTTTGTAATTCTTTTTTAGTTGCAACTGATGATTTAAAATCATTTTTTGCAATCTTATCTAATTCTTGTGCAGTTACTTTACCTTTCATATATGCGTTCATCGCATCTTGTTTGGTATTGTAGTTAGCTTCGTTTATACCCATATGAAGTCTACGATTCATTCCAACACCTTCAGATAAGTCATCCACTTTATTTTTAAAGTCAACAAACAACTTTGCAAATTGCTGTCTTGTCTTAGGGTCTAACTTTTTAATATTCTTAAGTGCTTTCTTGTACATAAAAGAAAGGTCTACTGAAATATCTTGTAAGATTTCCGTCTTATCCATTAGTCACCTCTCATTGCTTTTGCTAATGTTTTCAAGTGTTTCAATTCTTCTTTAGCACCTTTATGTTTAGCATATCTATCTAAACCAAAAGACATCATAATACCTATTGATAAATGTAATCTACCTTTTTTAGCATTTGGATATTTTCTACCATAAGGTGAAGAGTTAAACCAATCAATCATAGCTTGTGCCATTTCTTTTGATACTTTGATTCCTTCTACTCTATCAGTATTACCTTTTACAACCTGCTTTAATCCACCGATTGCTGAGATTTCCGTTAATATGTCTTTTAATTTAATCATTACTTTACCTTACCACTTCTTTCTAATTCTTGTGCTGCACCAATTACATAACTCAATGCAGTTGCAAGGTCTCTGTTCATGTATTTAGCAATCTTTCTAACTGCCATCATTACGATTCTTTTTTCTTCAGTAGAGAATGATTCAACGATTGCTTTATTTTTTGGGTTAACTGAATCCATCATTTCTTTAGCAGATACTTTCATCTTCTTTAATTTAGATGATGGTAATTCGCCCAATCCAAATGACTCGTTTAATAAACTTGTTAGTTTCATTGACTTAGATTCATTAGTAAATTCTTTTGCATTTTCTTTATCATCTTTGTCAACTGATTTTACAGGATATTTTTTTCCATCTACTTCGAACTCATCTTTGCCTTTAGCGATTGCTTTAGCTCTTTCAGCGCCGAATTCATTTCCTTCTTTAATTTCATAATATTTCGAAAGTACTTCACCGATTTCATCATAAGTAGACTCCATTCTTTGTTGTAGTGTGTGAACTTCACTTAATGTTTTTTGAAAAACTTTAAATGACTCGTTCATTGATTTCATATGTCTGTTAACAGTAACTCTATCAAACCAATCACCCGTTTCTTCGAGTGTTACTTTGTTTGCATTCTCAACAATGTTCTTAATTGCGCCATATGTTTCCATAAGGTCACCATTACGATAAATTGTTTCACCAAATTTCTTATATGCAGATACGGCTTCAAGAAATGCTCTTTTTTCTTCTGAAGTCATTTTCTTTTCTTGCTCTTCTTCACCAATGTTTACTCTTTTGTAAGACTTTGATGATTCGTTAAGTAAATCTTTTAATTTCATAATATATCCCTAATCTAAAAACATTCACAATAGCCACCAACTTCACAGATGATGTCTCTCATAATGTCTTGTGCTTTATTATACTTATAAGTATCTTGTTTTCTACTAATACCTTCATTTATAACACCTTCATTCTTTGGCGACATAAATGCCCCATGAGTTGATGGGTTAGATACAAAGTCCCAACAAATTAATTCAAAGTCTTGTTCTACTGCAACAGTCCCATCTTCACTTATCTGTTTTACAGAACCCATACCTCTTGAAGAGATACCAACAGTACAACCTGCTTTTATAATTTCTTGTAATATTTTTCCTGATGGTGTATTTAGAATTTCTACTGTTCCGATTACATCATCACCTCTCCACTTTACATTTCTTACAATGTGTGAAGTGTTTTTTAATTCAACTACTGATGATTCTGGATGGTCTAATTCACCATACGCTCTATTCTCTGCGATTTCTTTTCCTAAGTACTTAGTAACTTCTCTTCTTAATATATCTTTTGGATATACTCGTCCATTTTGGTTTTTAGCGTTTGCTCTTTGTAAAACACCATCTACCAGAAATCTACCATGTTCAGATTTAGCCTCTGCCAACATAGTAGGAGTTACTTCAAATATCATTGTATCAATTAAAAGTGATTTCATCTAACCTTCCCATTGTTTTTTCTTACGATATAAATCAAAGAATACTCTGGCTAATTCATGACGAATTAACTTTCGTATTTGTTGGATATCTGTGATTTCCAACTCCTCTTTCAAGGTCACCTTTTTATTTTCACACCCACAAGACATATTAAGCACTCAATTCTTTTAATTGTCGTGCAACTTTTAACATTCTTTCAGAAATCTTACCAAATCTTTTTTGAGTAGACTTCCAATACTGACCAGTATGTACACCCGTTTCAGTTTTTAGTTTAGAGTTCTGATTTACAATCTTTGTAATTTCCCACATCAATCTATTAATCTCTTTAATTGAAGTATTTACTTTTTGATGAGCTTTCATAGAGTCATCTCGTTTGTAATCACGATAACTAGCCTCAACTATTTTTTCTAACTTAGCTTCAATCTTACTAACAGATTCTAATTTCTTAATATTCTTGTTTGACTTCTTAGATTTCTTGTACCCAAATACTTCTATGTGGTCATTGTCCATATCGTCCTCACTTTTTGCAAACGCATAAGGAGTTTTTGGTGGACCTGCGCCACCATCTAAATTACCTGTAACATTGGCTTCATCTTTAGTTTCTTCTTCCTCTTCTTCTTGTCCAAGTAGAACAGTTTTCTTTTCTTCCAATTCCTCGAATCTTTTATCGAGTTGTTCAAGTAAAAATTTAGACATTTATCTTCTCCTTAATTCGTCAAGTAATTGATTATATCTTAATAGAGCTAATATTTGATTTTCGTTAACTACTTTATGCTTAGTTAACTCTTTTATAAGATTTATTGTTTCATTAAGTTTAATATTAGTAACTTTATCGGAAATCTTAATAGATTTTAATTCTCTTTTCAATCTAGCTACCTCAGAAACAACAAATTTTCTTAAATTTTGAGAATTGTCAATGTTATTGATGTAATTTTTCAATATAAGTTTTTGAGATTCTGAAAGAGTCGAGTATTTTGAATTAAACGAGTCTACTAAGAACTTATATGCTAATAGTCTAACCTCTTTTGGTTGTTTCTGATATTCTTTGTTAGATACATCCTCTGTTATTACAACTTTATCTGTTGTTATTGATTCAAAGATTGTATTCTTACACTCTACATATTCTTTTGGTGATTGTGATTCACTATTTTCAAATAATTTGTATGCAGATGCTAATTCTTTATAATTTGAAACTCTATATTTAAAAAAGTCTTCAATAAGATATGAATCTTTTATAGATTTGATTAAATTGTACTTTTCTCTTTTTAAAGTACCTTCAATTAACTTAGCTCGTTCTTTTAAAACAATGTTTAAGAACTCTTGTGCTTTATATTGAGAGTCAAAGTTCTCTTTTGTAAGAGCTTGATATAATTTTAGCTCTGTTGCGAGTTGAGAACCTTTTGTAAAGTGTTTTTTTATAATCTGAGTTGCATAGCAGGTATTATCTGATAAAGTATCAGAGGCAATTTGTCGAACTAATAGTTCAAACAGAATTCCTGTGTTTTTAAATTTACTATGTTTTAATTTTCCCATTTTTATTACCTTAATTATTAACAACTACACTATAAATATCTAAAAAAAAACTAAATCGTGTCATCTATTAAATTGTTCTCATCTAACAACCCACCTTTATCATTAGGTTTGGAGTCATCTTTCAAAGATTCAAGTATTACACTTCTTGTTTTTCTCTTCATCTTACTAAGACTACTTTTCATAGCTTCGGCTTGTTCATATGCCAATGGTGATATCTTATGTTTACTATAAGATGTCTCTGGCTTGGACGCTCTTCTATTCATTTTTTGTCCAATTGGGTCTCTTCCAAATGGATTATCATCCGTTTTGTAGTTCCCTGCCTTTGGTGGTCTTCCCGCGCCATCAAATCCACCATCTGGTGCACCAGGAGGGTTACTTGGAACACCCGAATTACCATATTCGTTTTGTGAACCTTCTTCACCATCACCATTTTGTTGTATCATAGCTAAATCATGTGGAGTACCAAACGACTCACCTGATTTTATTGGGTCATTACCTTCAGATTCTATCTGTTCATGTCTGAAACCTAACTTAAGGTCGTTTATTACCTTACCTTGTTCAAGTTTCCATTCATCGTCTGACATATTAAAGATGTTTTTGTATACCCATTCTTGAGATACCATCTTAAGGTCTTTTAAATCACTTGCAAGTCTTGTTTTTTCAGTCCAAAGATTTGCTTTCTCTTGTTCGTATATGATTGATGGGTTAGTCAACTCTAATTCAAAGTTAACTAAGTCTGCATTTTCATATCCTTGTGAGTATAAGTGAATGATTGCAATCTTTGTTAATTCAGATAGTACAATTTTTTGTAATCTCTCAACAGTTCTTGCGAATCTAATATCTTCTTGTGCTAATGTTGCTTTACCCTCAACACCTTCTTCATATCCAATAAATGCTTTTGGAACTTTAAGTGCTGCTAACATTCTATTTTTTAGATATTCAATATCATCAATACCACCGAATTCCATTCCACTTAGGGAATCAATCTCAGTACCACTTTGTCCACCTCTAACAGGTAGATAGTAATCTTCTAACATATTTTGAAGGTTGAACTTAAGGTTGTAGTCACCTGTATTTTGGTCGAGGTAAGGAACTTTCTTCATTTGGTCAATAATACTTCTCATGTGATTATCAACTTCATTAGGTGGAATGTTACCTACATCGATTTTGAACACTCTTTTTTCAGGCGCTCTCATAATTCTATGAATCATCATTGCGTCTTCCATAAGAGTTAATTGTTTCCAAGTTTTTCTTGCACCTTCAATTAGAGAACGACCATATGGAAGGAAGTTTGTATCTGACATTAATCTAAAGTGTGCCATTTGATAAAACTCCATATAGTCTGCTTGTTTGTTAGATGCGACACCATGAGCTGCGCCAGCTGAACCTAACTTAAATCTAACTTCATAAGGATTCTCTGGATTAAAACCTTCTTCTCTTTCTATTTCATATGCTGACATTGGTGATGCGTTTACAATACCCACACCTTCTTCAATATCAAGATGTAAAAAGTAATCACCATATTTATTCATACCTCTAATCCAAGACCAAAGGTTAAACTCTATATTCAGTACATCATAGAAAAGGTTTTGTAATATCTTTTTTACATTCTCGTCATTTGTCTTAATTCTAAGAACATCACCCATATCATTTTTTAGGGTACATTCATCCGAGTATATATCTAATACAGATGCGATGATTGAATCTTTATCCATCGCTTCATAATCTGTATATAATTCTAATTTATTTGAATGGTAGTTGAATTGGTTATTATAAGTTTCCCAATGCTTTCTTGTAGTGTGTAATCTACCGAACCTATCATAATAGGACGAGCTCCTCAAGTTACCTTGTGATTGTAGTCTTTGAGTATCGATAGCTTGTGTGTTACCTTTACCAATTCTACGAACAACAACTTGGGTGTTGAATAATTTCTTTAGTCTACCAAATAATGATTTATCTGCCATATTTTCTACTTCTAATTATATTGTATACTTATACATTCTATAAATATACAAAAAAAATAGTTTATTTCCAAATTTTATAACAACCAAGTTAAATCTTGGTCATTACCATGCTGGTCTTTCTGTTTCCAAGGGTCTATTCCAAGGTTTCTATTGTTATAAGCACCTGGTTGATTCCTTTTTATGTGGGTTAATGTAGTTCTTGTTAAGTCCATACCTTGTTGTCTTAACTTCAATGCCGTATCTCTAACCCAAAGACCTGTTGAGAAAGATATTACTAAATCATCATTATAACCTCGTTGAGCTTCTGCTCTACTACCATTCCATATAAAAACAAACAACTCATCGATTAATCTTTTTGACCTAATCATTGGTGTTCGTTCTCTCATATAAGTATCTAATTTAGATATAACCAATGGGCGAGTTCTACTTGTCATTGAGAACCCAGGAACCATATCGTCTTTTCTTTTTAAATCAAAACCTTTTCTAAGATGAATATCCTCATCGACATAACCTAAATCTCTGTATGAATAATATAGGTTTTGGTAGTTTCTGTCTATAACTTCTTGTATTACTGCCCAACCAATGTTTGCGTTTTCAATTACAAGTAATGCATTGTTCCAATCAGTTGCAACCGATGTTAAAAATGCACCATATTGTTTTGTTTCAATCTTACCTTTATATTCAGCAACTTGTTCCACAGTCTCAACATCAAAGACATGAAACGCAGAATAGTCAGTAGAATCCCCACGAGCAACATCAGCCACAACAACATAATCACGAGAATAGTTAGGGTAATCCCATAACCAATAATTACCATCAAAACCTCTTTTTTCAATAGGGTCTTTAACATGCGTCTCTTCATACCATTTTAATGTTGAACCTTCTACTACTGTATAACCAGAACTGATGAAATCACAATCACATTCTTGTGCTGCTCCCTTTTCACCAAGTAACTTTGTTTGTTGTTCTCTCCATGCTTCATCTCTTTCTGGATGGACACTCCAATGTAACTCTATCGGATTCCATTGTTCACCTGCTTGTCCTTGTAACCATATTTTGTGAAAAAAGTTACCGACACCATTTGGTGTAGATAACACGATTGCCCCACCACCAGTTGATAGTGTTGATTGTGCAGATGTCCAAATTTCTTCTACATTATCGATAAATGCAGCTTCATCAATTACCAATAATGATAATGCTTCAGAACGACCCGCGTCACCTGCAGCAGATGTTGCTTTTATCTGAGAACCATTTTTAAGTCTTAATGATAACTTGTTATCTTCTTCAGTATTACCTCTTAACCAAGATGGTAAATTCTGATGCATGAATCTAACTTTAGTAACTAAGTTTTTTGCAACCTCTTGTTTAGTTGCAATTACTAATACATTTTTATCTTCATGAAATAACATAAGCCAGAGAGAATATCCGGCTGATAGTGTTGATATACCTAATTGTCGTGATTTAAGAATTACATTAAATCGATTGTCGGAAACTGCCGACATTAAGTCTTCTTGGAAGTCGTATAAATTAAAAAGAATTTTACCACGAGATGGGTGTTGAATATAACAATACTTTCTAAAAAAATATACGGGGTCTTTAGCACATTTTAAGTACTCTTCCTTTATGATTTGTTTGATATTCTTTTGCATACATTTACTTTTTCCCCTTGAACGAGATTTTCCAATAGACTCTACCGATTACTATTGGTTGGAAGTTCTGATTAACACCAAGCCCCACTCCATATACATTATCTTTTTTAGATTTGTAAAGTAAGTCTCCAGATAAAAAGTTTATTTGCTTAGAATTACCACCGACACTTACCCCACCAAACAATTTTGGTTTATTGAGGTAAATGTCATTAGTAATGGTTGTAGTTGGTATTAATACTTGGGAGTCAAAGTTTCTACTAAATATCTTGTTTTGAGATATTGTATCTATAATAGTAATGTAACCCAACGAATCTAACTTAAGAGTATCTTGATAGACATACTTGCTATAATAATCTTTTAAGATTTCGAGGGTATCGATTTTAGTTTTTAATACTACTGTATCTGTAACAGTCTTTGTCTCTATTCTTGTTTTGTATTTTGGTACATAAACTTTTTTTTCTACTGTTAGAGTGTCGTATCGTGTTTCGATTTTAGTAACAATCTTTTCAGTAGTAACATCGTCACCACCACCACAAGTTTTGAGTAAGACAAGTATACAGAGGACAATAATTATTAAGTTTTGGAGTTTTGTTCCAGCCTTTTTAAATAGTCCCATTACTATGTACTCCTATGAGTTTATTTTTTTCCGCTTCCTCTACCTGAACCTGAACCTGAAGATTTTCTTCCTCTTCCTCTACCTGAACCTGAACCTGAACTTGCTTTACGAGGTTTTCTACCTTTTCGGTTTTTACCCTTTGCAGCTGAGACAACATCTTTAGTTTGTTTACCGACTTCTTTTACTGCGTCAGCAACATCACCGAGCTCTTCTTTAACTCTTTTTGCTCTTCTTTTTACTTCTTTAGCAACTTTTTTAGCGTCTTCGATAGTATCTTCTACTTCATCTGGAATGTAGTCACCATCTCTGTCGTTAATTTTACCTTGCTTGTAAAAGTAATAGTATACACCTGCTCCGACAAGTAGTACACCTAAAATAATAAAAATTGTAGTCATAATTTTTCCGTTTTATTTGATTATTAATTAAACTTTGATTACTAATATAAATATGTAAATTAATTTAATTAGTTGATTTTGGGATTTCCCTACAATTATCTTCTAACTTTTCTAAGATATCGTAGTACTCATCTTTTTTAAGAAGTTGAATGAAATCGTTATTTGCTCCAACCAAATCTTCTTTTATTTTATTCCAAACTTCATATAGTTCGGGTTTGTTTTCTTTTTCAGCTTTATCATAAAATGTTTTTGCACCCCATAGATGAAATATCTGTGTACCCAACTCTTTCATAACTTGTACTGATGGTACATTCCAAACTTGGTGTTGGAATCCTAATGGTGTTGATAATGCGTTAGTTAATGACTGAGACTGAAATGGGGTTTCTCTTGATATTGGTGCACCAGTATTATCATATTCTTCTTGGAACATCATAGCACTTAATAACCATTGTTCCATTGTGATTTGTGGTGCAGTACTATCTGTAAAGTCTGATTTTTCGAAAAACTTTTCAGAATAACCACCTTTATTATTTAGAACAAATCTAAAGTACTTGTCTGTATACCTTTTTAAAAATTCCATGTCTGTAAAACAAATAGCTGCACAATTTGCAGGCATTGTGTTTATAAATGCCATCACATCCCAATCACTCCATTTAAAAGCTTTTGGTTTATTTAAAACTGATGGGAATGCGTATGTTGTTGGTGATTCTGTATGTAAGAATGATACCTGTGCTCTTTCTAATACATCAGGTGTTATGTTGTGTAGTACTAAATCGGTATCCAACATAAGGAAAGGTTCTTCTTGGTGTTTCATTACCCATAACTTTGGTGAAGACCAATAATCTTTAGAAATCTTATCACTTGGATATTCGTCAAGTACTTCAGTATTGACTTCATCATATAAAGTATCCATACCAAATTTTTTATACTCGTTTAAAGTATAAGTGTCTACATACAACATGATTTTTTCAGAGGGACTTGATACCCTCAGTTTTACAACACTAAGTAATTGTGTTAGGAGTTCTAAGTCGTTAAAGGATTTACCCTCTTCGAGCTTATAAGTGTGAATGTACTTCATAACTTGTTTTTTAGTTTTATATAAATATGTAAATTAATTTAATGAAATTGATTACCATTTTTTACAAGACCAATATCTTGCTTTATGTCTCGGTCCAGGATTATCACAATTGTGTCTTGCTCTAAATGCTTTCCTTCTTTCAGGATTATTTTTTTTGATAGACATTGTCTTTTCATTTCCCTTACCTTTGTGACCAAAGTTTACTTTCACTACATTTCCTTTTGGATTCTTAACATAGACTTTAAACTTTTTAACATCACCTTGCATTATTTTACCAAGCTTGACATCCCTACCTTGATACTCTGCTTCATTTATATCAGCTTTGTATTCTTTCATAAAGTTAACAAATTCTTTTATGTCTTGTTCATTTTCTACATCATATTCTTCTACTACTGAAAATCCTTCGTAAATAGATTTAAGATACTTTAAAAAGTCTTTGTCCTTTTTCATGTCTTTAAAGTCTGGGTCTGAAAATACATTCTTGATAAAATCTCCCGCGTCTTTAGAATCTTGTCTAATTTGGTCGATTACTTTAAACATACCTTCGTTTACTGATTCTTTTACAAATCCTTCTTTGAATAAAATTTTACCTGTTCTATCTTCAATTGCGATAGTTGCTCGTGGGTATCCACCTTGCATCATTCTAAATGCTGCTGGGACTGCCATTGGTGTTTTTACTAATTCTTGTTTTACAACCTTACCTAACATAGTTGCCACAATACTAACAGGATAACTTCCTTTTTTAGCTGCTTTATGTATGATTGCAAGACCTGTTGATTCATCTATTGATTCATGCATATCTTCGATGGTAGCTGCCATATCACCAATAGCCATAGTTACATTTCCGTTTCTTTGATATAGATAATACTTAACACCTTTTGGATTCGCCGGATTTTGTAGAATGATTCTTTCTACTTTTTGTTTACCAACTAAAGTTTTTCCTTTGGATACTACAAATTCCTTTTCAACTCCACCCCTCATTGATGAACCATACTTAATCGTAATCTTATCACCTTTTTTAAGTTTATCGTAAACCTTTAATCTTTTTTTCATATCCATAGATTTAGCTTCGTTTACTGATTCTCTCATACTACCATCATAATTCATTGCCCAATTATTGAAGTTATCAAGGATTTTAGCAATCTTTCTTTCTTCGTCTGAACCATACGGATTGTAATTCAACTTCTTTTTCAAAATATCTAATTCTTTTTGACCGAAGTTTTCGTATCCACCTTTTTGTTTCCACTTTTTCATTAACTTTTTCTTAGTGGTTGATACGGTATGATTAACGTTCATAATAGTGTAAGCACCTTCGTTTACTGATTCTTTTTTCATAAGTTTGTAAGCCATATGTCCCATCATTACGATACCACTCTTAACAAACTTATCTTTATTAGATTGTTGTTTAAGTGCATCATATACTTGAACCATTAGGTTTGCTGAATTCATATCAACTCTTACCTTCTTACCACTCTTAGTATCTTTAATCAAATCGTTTTGTTTATTCTTTACGATTTTTCTTAATGTAGTAATTACTTCAGGTTCTTTGGCTTCGTTTACAAATGATTTTGCATAGGGATTAGAAATCACTTTACCTAACTCAGGTGTGAATCCATATTTGTATTCCATGAATGACTTAACATTTTGATATTCTTCTTTTATAATACTCTTGAGTTGTTTTTTATCCATGATGTCCCTTAGTCTATTGTTTTTGGAAACTTAGTTTTCTTAGCTAAATCTAAAAGTTTTTTTAAGTCTTCAGGATTATTTCTGTTGAATTTATCTGCGTTCTTTTTGTTTTTGAAAATTGCTGATACTTTCTTTCCGTTATCATCAATCATAATGATAATACCATTTTTACCAACATGCCTTTCATCAAATACAGATACCTTTTCTTCAATAGTCTCTTCTACATTTTCTTTTGTAGTTCTCCAACCACCACCTGCGGCTTTATATTGTTTTGCCGCCCATGCGTTTGCGTATGCTGATGGATATACATCAAACTTCTTTTTAGCTTGTGATTTGTAGTAAGACCATTTAGATGGATTTGTAGGAACATTCTTTTCAACAAGAACAGATAAGTTTTCTAATAATTTGTGTTCTTTATTTAGAGATTCATTTTTAAGGTCTTCAATTTTTGAACCAAGAGGTCTGCCTATATACATTGATACAAAGAATCCGATTGCATCAAGAATGTCGTGTCCATCCCATTTTGCGGCTGCGGCAATGTCCATTCCTTTAGACTCAAGATTATCTTCCCACTCTCTCTTACCAAAGTATTTTGCACCTTTAGCTTTTGGAAAAAGTTTATCTACTTTCTTAGATGTACTATGAAAGTTTGCGTCTGTTAATGCACCTTTCAAAATAAACATAATAGCGTGATGTGCTTCTGGTGAGGACGCACTTGTTCCTTTAAAATATGCGTCTAAGTCTTTTTTTACTTTTTTATTTAATCTTGGATTCATTGTTATGCCCCTGTTTTACTATTTGTAGGTTTTTTACCTTTAGTTCTGTTTCCACCTTTTTTTGCGTCACCACCTTTTTTCTGTGCCGCTCTTTTTCTTCTTACAAATGCTGCCCTACCTTTTGGTCCTAACTTATTGGCTTTCTCTTGTGATAGACATGCGGCGTAAGCACCACCTTCTTTACCATCACCACACTTACCTAACTTCTGTCCATCTGAACCATATCTATCCCAACCACCACCTGATGAGGTGCCAGTCTTTCCTTTACCAAACCACTTACGAAGGTCTTCATTCATTAGATTCTCTGATACTAATTTTTGATAGACATCAGAAATGGTATACTCCAATGCTAACATATGAGGTACACCATCTGTCTTGTATGACTCGTAAGTTTCTTTTATAAAGGACTTCATTTTTTAACTTCCCATTTTTTTAGATAGTTTTCTTTAAAAAGACGAAACTCGTTATCAATCTTCTCTTCAACATCTTCCCACGACATATCGTTCCATTCTTCTATTGAACCATCTTCATTAACGAATTTCGCCTTTAATGCCGTTTTAACTGCCTGCTTTTCAATCTCGGCTTGTTTTAACCAAGACTTCATATTAGCATAAATCTTTTTTCTTTCGTACTCTTCGTATGTTCCATCAATTCTCATTTGATGTTCCATTTCAATAACACAATCGAAACACATACCATGGATTCCTCTCATGTATATATCGTTTCGTGTTGGCTTTAAGTACGAGTTACAACCTTTTTTACAATTTGGAAACTTTGTTAAGTCTTCTCTTAACTTTGAAAGTTTACCAAGTTTAACCTTGTATCCTTTCTTTTGTTCCCAAAGTGTACCTTCATCATCAGTCCATTGGTCACCAACTTCTCTTTTGACAAAGGATTTAGTCTCACCAAAACTAACATTAGTTTTTGTTTGACTTTTATGTGTTCCGGCAATCATTTCGGTGACTGCTTTTACATTTTTTAACTTTTTTGACATAACACTTGTTTAATACTTTATATAAATATACAAAAATTAATAGAAAAGGCCAAGGATTTGGTTAAGAGGTGCGAATGTACCTGTTAACTTATATGTACCACCTTTATATAGGAATACAATACCCTCGTTTGGTACTATCTTATCTCTACCACCAATACTCTTTAATCTTTCTAATTCCATTTTTAATTTTGCAATCTTTTTTGGGTCACCTGATTTCTGAACATCTTTGATTACTTTATCTAATTGTTTCTGAATATCACGAAGTGATTTATCAGGATTAACAGTAAGTGCTGATGACATAAATGAAAGTACTTCTGCACCAAGACCTAAAAATATATCTTCGAATGGTTTCATATTATTCTTAGCCATTTTTGAGTGGTCTATTTTATCTGTCTTGTTTGCCCAATCTCTTGTTTTAGAATCAGAAATGTTTTTCTTATCTAATCTAAATGATTTATCATAAAACGCCCATCGTTTTACTAACCCCATTTTAGTTTTATTATCTAATGTGGTTGGTGAGTTTTTATCTACAAAATCACTCCACCATGCTTGATGGTAATCTGCAACTCCATTAGAATCTTTTAGTTTAAATTCTTTTTGAAGTTTACTTACCTTCGATGAATAAATTGATTTCTTGTTTGATAAATCCTGACTCCTTGGTATCTTAACAACTGGCGGTCCTTGGATAGTGTAATTATCTTGAACATCGGCATTTACCTGCTTTATCATACCCGCTAATACTTTAGCGTCTGATGTATCAGCACCGATTGCCTTTCCATCTTCATTATACTCCATCGTTCCATGAAAGACTAATAGAGGTTGACCATATGGTATTACATTTACTGACTCCGGCCATATAACTTCAAGGTTCATAAACTTTGAGCCATCCTTGAATATTTTACTTCTTTGCGCATCGGAGAGTTTTGAAATGGCTGATTCTAAATCTCTCATTGCGAAATTATACGCATCGGTCAACCCACCCCTATTAGCAAACTTATCGGCGACACCTTTGATGTCTAATGCGTTAAGTCCTCTGTCTTTGAGGTGTCCTTTATTTCTGGCAGCGATAATACCTCTATCTTTACGATATGATATAGCCAGAGCTTGTCCATCTGTTTTTTCTCTTGCAAATTCTAATGTACCTTCAAGAGCTTTTGATATGATTATTTTTAAATCACCAAATGTCAAATTTATTTCTGTATCGAATGGATGATTCATATGCCCATATGCTCCACCTTCCATAATCATACTTTCATTAAATATATTTTGTGTTCCTGCATTTCCAACATAGGACACAAAGTATAATCGTTGTTTACCAACTTTTTTTGAAAGTACTTGTCCTTCTTTACCTGAGTTGTCAAGTTCTTTTTTTGCATTATCAGGTTTTAAGTAAAAGTTTCTCTTTTGTTTCATTAAAGATGCTTTTTTACTTTTTGGTTTTTTCTTTTCGTCAATGGTTGGTTCGTTATCATTTCCACACTCGTGACATATATATAAGTCATCACCACCATCTTCTATTTTCCAACTATGGTCACATTCATCACATTCAATCGTATCACCTACGATAGCTTCAAATCGTTTTAAATCTTCTTTTAGTGAAGCGGATTTACCTTGTTGTTTTTTTGTGAGGGTTTTAGGAGTAAGGTTATCTAAATCTTTTGGTTCAGCGAATTTAACAAATTCCATACCCAATCTCAATGCAACTCTTTTAATATGTTTTGCCCATTTTCTATAAGCAGGTCTACCAGTTATATCTTTACCATATCTCTTTTTCTGCCCATCCATAGTATCACCACTTGGAAAGAATGATACTTGATATCTACCAGGTCCATTCGGATAATGGGTGTTAAACGATTCCATTGAGTCTTCGTCCATTAAGTAGTTTACAATATCCCAACCTAAGTCCCCAACAACTTCTTCCATCTCTGCTTTATAAGATTTCATATTACCATAGAATGCACCTGGCCCATCATCTACAATACCTTTACCACTTGTTGGAATTTGTGAAGCTTCATTGATTAAACTATTAATGTTAATTGATTGTAAAAAAGATTCCATTACGGATTCTACTGAGATTAATCTACCTGATACTAAGTTAAATATTTTTGGATTGAATTTACCATATACTTTTTTAAAGAATGATTTTCTTTGAGAATCACTCCCTCTCGACATTCCCTTACGAACATCAGTACCACTTATATTACCAAAAGATGGTGATACATAAACATATCCCTTATCTTTGTAACCTGTATCAACATTTCCCTTTTTATACATTGAAAAATATTTTTGATAACCAGGACTTGCTAATCTGTTTGCATCTTTTTTTCCTACGACAGTAATAAATGCCGTTGTTTTTTCTGGAAACTTATCCATCACCTCTGATGGTGAATATGGGTTTTTAACTTGAACAATTTTATTAGAAGGGATTTTAAACATCGTAGTCATAACTTCTCTTTTTTCTCTGAAGTTAAATGGATGTCTTGGACCACCTTGTTTGTTTGATGTACCTATGAATACATTATTCTTACCAAACTTACTGACAAGATGTTCGTAAACTTTTGCGTGTCCAGAATGGAAGGGTTGAAATCTACCTGAGTAAACTACTACCTCTTTTTTTATATCTTCACTCAGTATAGAGTCTACTACCCAATTTGTTAAAGTCTTTCCCATATCTATAAGTATCTTAGATTTATTAATTAGTTATTTTTTATCCACAATACAAGTATCCATATACATTTTCCATTCTACCATTAGAATCCCATGAAGAGGATATCATACACTTAGCAACTGTATATGAAGTATGTGATTGTCTTTCTTCGTAAAGTGGACTTGAACCACTAAATGAAGTTACCACCCACTCTGATGGTTGTTTCATTAGATAACCAGGCGTATCTGATGAACATAGTAAATCTCCTTTATTTACATCACCACCTTGGTTACACAATTTAAAACCAGGTAAAACAAATGAACCTGATTCATCCTGCGTTACACTATCCCCAATCGAAGCCACTTTCCAAATTTCTTTAGAACCTGTTTGACTTACAGGAATATAATCGCCAAATGAATCTTTTCTTGATGCGGAGTAGTATTCCTCAGGTGGGGTAAGTTCGTCTGAATCACTTGTATCATTTTTTCCTAATCCAAATCCTTCAAATTTCTGAACATAACTTAGTTCAAGTTTTTCCCACAGAATTCCAACAACATTAGTGTCTTTTGCAGTTGTGACTTTATGAAGTTCATTATTTACACCTAATTTAACCAAGTCACCAGAATTAATATCTGATGTTACATCTTTTTTGTATTGGTGTCCAAGTGTTGTTTCAAGGCCGGATGGTCCAGTCGGTGCGGGTGATAACTTAGATGATGTATTGTGTGAAAGTATTCCATTTGAAACATAGTTGTGAACTACATCTAATTCATAATTCCAAACTTCAACTTCTTCATCAAAAGTTTCTATACTTTTTATTTTATCAATAACTAAGTTTTCACCATCGGCAACATACAACTCACCACCAACTCCAAGCTCATCTATTGCAATTGCAGAATTTGGATAATCAGGATGATATAGTAAATGTGAGTTAGAACATTTTAGTTCTTTGCCCGATTCTGTTTTTATTAAACTCCATCCTTCAACTTTATCTCTAGTAATGTGGTCAATCGGTGACCAATCCCATTCTTTAGTTTCAAAGTTAAATACTTTGATTATATCATCGTCTTTTGTATCTTCTATATTTATCTCACCTCTTTTAGTAATTATTTTAGTACCAGGCAATACACAACTATAACTTCCACCATATGCAGTTGAAATTGCAGTCAATTCAGTATCAATATCATCTTCAAGGTTTGTAAATCTTGTAGCAGCATTTTTAACTGTTCCATCACTATCTCTAAATCTTGGTACTTTTAGAATTAAACCAGTTGCGTCAACACCAAACATGGTATTAAATGCTTTTGTTGTACTACCAGACTTGAAGGTTGCGGTATCTTCAAGAATTCCTTTAAATGTTGCAGTACCATCTTGTGCAATTTTAAATTGAGGTGCTGAAATATATCCTGAAGAACCTAATGTAAACTCACCATAAGTATCATTTGAGGTTGCCGTTCCTTTTGTTCCAATATGTGATGAACCAATTGTCCACCCACCAATAGAACCAGCTCCTGCGGTTACTGTACCATCAATGGATAATGTAGTTCCATCAAATTCAAGTTTTGGTGAACTTGTACCACCCATTTTAAATGTTCCTTTATCAAGACTTATTATAGAACCGTTGGTAGTACTTAAATTGTTAGACCTAATTGTTCCTGTCTTAATTGAATCACCACTAATTGTAGTAGAACCACCACCACCTGCGAACTCGGTAACTTTTATATAATCTATATATACCTTACCTGGTGCGTTATTATAGTTTACAAGAATCATTGGTGCAAATGCGTTTGTTGTAGTCCAAACTTGACCTGGGTCATGAATGTTTGGGTGAACGCCAGAAGTCTGGTAAGTTCCTGCAGTACCCTTAAAGTAACCTTTGTATATTACCCATTCACCAATCGTTGGTTGTGCACCACTTGCAGCAAAGTAGTGTTGACTATTATAATTACCCCCCGTACCAGAAGTACTACCCGCAGCATTAATTGCGGTAAGTTTAGTACTACCATCTGTATGTAATGAAGATGAGAAGGCAGTTATACCTGCGTAAATGTAATTATAAGAACCTGCAGCTCTCTGTACTCTAACTTCTATTTCATATAATGAGTTTGGATTAAATGGCATAACAGTATTTGAACTAAGCCAGGCCATGTCGTCAGTACCAGAATTATTACCAATTATAGCTACTGGCCCAAAGAATTGTCCGTAGTCTGTATCTGTAATTGAATCGTTTGCGGTGATAGCTCCACTAACTAAAGCCATTCCTACACCTGAACCATCTAATTTTGGATTTTTTCCTTGGTCTATATATGAGGGTCTTGCTTCTCGTGTTGCTGCGTTAAAGTCTTCAAAGTATAATGCTTCTGGTTGATTTCTACCTACAAGTTCAACATCACCACTAATTTTAATATTACCATTAGAACCACTAATAGATGTTAGTCCTCTACCAAAATAAAATTCTTGTACTGCGAAGTCAACGCCTGAACCTGATATCAATAATGTTTTAGCCGTATTGTCCCATGCGAAGTAACCTGCTCCTAATGCACCCGAACCACTACCTAAATAGAAGTTACCATCATTATCCATAAACGCACTCATGTCGTTTATTGTAGCTGCGGCAGTTAATGTATTATGGTATCCAAGAACTTCACTATTCATTACCAACCCAGCTGGCGCGGGGAATGGAATTGCGGATAATGTATCACCTAAGAAACTAAAGTCTTGATTGTCTGCACCTTGAGCGCCTGTACTTCCTTTTGCACCCGTTGAACCTGCCGAACCTGCTGCACCTTTTCCACCTTTTCCACCTTGAGCACCTTGACCACCTTGAGCACCTTTTCCACCCTGAGCACCTGCCGAACCTTGTTTAGATTTAGAGAACGACATGGTTTTTGCAATTATTACCTTTTGTGAACCACTACCACTAATTGCATTAATTTCTAATGAACCAGAATCTTTTGTTAGGGCGGTTATCTTAAAGTGATTATGTCCATTTGAGTATGTGTTACCCGATGACCCACCTGCGGATTGTAATTGACTAAACGAAACTCCTGTTGAACCTGTACCTGCGTACTTGTATGAATTAGTTTTATCAGTAATACCTTCAAATACAATCATATCGGTAATTGCACCATTTAATCCACCTGTTGCAATCGAACCTGCTGCGTTTGCAGGAATTGTATGTGATTCATTTGTAAGGAAACCTGTTACTGCGTCAGAACCATCTGCACCTGGCGTTCCATCCGAACCACCTTCTACTTTGAATATTGTAATTGAATCAGATAAATCACTTGCATTGTTCGATACCTCGATTGTAATTGGAAATTGATTTTTATTGGTAACTTTCCCTGCTGCATTGGATGCACCATTGTCAAATGTTAATGTAAATGTTTGAGTACCTGTACCATTTGTTACCGTACCACTTAAAGATGGAGTAGTAATCGAATTACCACCACCTTTAGTGATTGTAATATCACCTGTATCAATTGTATGTGCTAAGTTCTGCTGAACTACACTCATAGTAATTGTAGTAGGAGTTGAAGTTGTATCACTTGAGTCATCAAACGCAAAGGTTTGAGAATCCGAAAGTAAAGTTAGTGACCTTGCCGTTGAACCATCTAAACCATCATCACCTTGTCTTGCTACTGCAACCGACATAGTTTTTGCAATTTGAGTACTTGCACTTACTGCCGTCAATACAATAGAACCACTAAATGGTGAAGTTGTATTTGTAATGGTTACTGGATTAGTACCACTCGTTGTTATATGTGCTGATTTAGTAACAGATATACTATAATCACTTGTACTATCAGTCACACCCTCAAATACTATCATCTCAGTACTTGCACCTGCGAATGAAATAACTTCATCAGATGAACTTAATGGAAGTGTATGAGAATCGTTTGTTAAAAGCGCTGAAACTGCGGATGTACCATCTGAACCTGGCGAACCATCTGAACCACCTTCGACTTTAAATATTTTTACTGAATCAGTTAACCCATCTTTGGTACAAGAAATTTCAACAGGTAAATATCCTTTAGTTTGTTGCATCCCACCTGCGGATTGTCCACCGACCCACTTTAAACTACCACTTACAATACCAGTTCCATTTGAAACATCACTATTATCAAAAGCAAATCCCGTTACTACCGTACCACCATTTCTTGTAATTGTAATATCACTTGTTCCAATAGTACCTGTAAGATTTTGTTGTTGGAAACTAAATATAATATTAGATGGGGTTGCTGAAGAATCTGATGAATCATCAAAAGCAAATATAGGCGAATCTAAACTACCAATTAGTAATTTAGCGGATGTACCTGGATTACCATCTGCACCTTGTTTAGTTCGTGTAAGTGACATTGTTTTAATCAATCGTGTACTTGAACTAACTGCGTTAATTGTTAGTGACCCCGAATCAGCACTTAGGCCTGTTATACTAAAATGATTATGACCTGCCGTTGTTGCATTACCTGACGAACCACCTGCTGATTGTAAATGTGAAAATGTTGTTCCTGTCGATGCCGTAGCAGAGAATAAGTAATTAGATGATTTGTCTGTAACACCTTCGAATACTTTTACATCAGTTACACCACCTGCGAATGATGCAATACTACCACCCGAATCTGCAGGAAAGTTATGATTCTCATTTGTTAAGAAAGCGGTAACTGCATCCGTTCCATCTGTACCAGATGTTCCACCTTCTACTTTAAATACTTTTATACTATCTGTAAATGAGTCTTTACTTACTTCAATTGTAATTGGTAAATGAGTTTTAGATACGACTTTACCTGCCGCCGGAGTTGCCCCATTATCAAATGTAATACTACCACTTAATAAACCAGAACCATCACTTACATTACCACCTAATGATGGTGTTGTGATTGTTCCACCACCATTCTTAGTAATGGTAACATTACCTGTTGAAAGTGCCCCACTTAAATTTTGTTGATTGATAATAAACGATATTGAACTTGGTGTTGCAGTAGTATCTGCAGATGTATCAAAAGCGTAAACTTGAGAATCAACAGTAACTTGTAATGTTTTAGCATTAGAACCTGCGAGACCTGCAGTACCTTGTTTTGATTTAACCAAGGACATTGTTTTTGCAAGTTGTGTACTTGAACTTACTGCAGTAATTACTACTGACCCACTATCGTGTCCTGCTGCTGATATTGTTAATACATTTCCATTTGTACCACCCAATGCTGATGTTACTCCTAAACTACCTGTTCTACTATAAGAATAGTTTTCAGTTACATCTACAACACCTTCAAAGACAACCATTTCTGAAGTTGCGCCATTAAAACTAACAACTGTTCCATCTGATTGTGCAGCGAAGGTATGTGCTTCATTGGTTAAGAATGCCGTTACTGCATCTTGACCATCAGAACCTGGTGAACCATCTGAACCACCCTCTACCTTAAATAATTTTATTGTATCGGTTAATCCATTTTTAGTTGCTGATATTGTAATTGGGAAATGTGATTTAGTTCCTTCTATACCACCTGCATTTAGATTATTTCCAAACACAATACTACCACTTGCTATACCACTAAACTTTCCATCAGTAGAAGTTACATTAGTATTGTTGAAAGCAAAGTTTGTAATAGCATCATCACCTTGAGTTGTGATTGTAACATCACTACTTCCAATTGCGGCGTTTAAGTTTTGTTGGTTAAATGAGAATATAACATTTGTAGGTGTAGCCGTATTATCTGATGCACTATCAAATGCCATCACTTGTGAATCTAAACTTGCTACTAATGTTTTAGCATTAGAACCTGCGAGTCCCTCTGCACCTTTTGCACCTGCAGCACCTGCGGTTGATTTTGCAAGTGACATAGTTTTAACTAATTGAGTACTTGCACTAACCGCGGTTACTGTTAAAGAACCACTATCATGTCCCATTGCGGTTATACTAAATGTATCTGTGCTTTGATTAAAACTAACACCCAACGAACCTGTTCCACTAAATGAATACTTTGATGTCTTATCAGTAATACCTTCAAAGACAACCATATCAGTAACACCTTGACTAAAGTCTGATACTGTTCCTGATGAGTTTGCAGGGAATGTATGTGATTCGTTAGTTAAGAATGCCGTTACTGCATCTTGACCATCTGTACCTGGCGTTCCGTCTGCACCACCTTGTACTTTAAATATTGTTGTACTATCAGTTATATCATCTTTAGTAACCGATAGGGTTAATGGTAAGTCAGTTTTATTTAATGACAATCCACTAAAAGATAAACTACCACTTTGTTGTCCTGACCCTGATACTATTCCTGAAGTCCCACCTAATGATGGTGTTGATATTGTTGAACCACCTGCTTTAGTGATTGTGATATCACTTCCTGCGATTGTAGCTGACAGGTTTTGTTGACTGATTGTAAAGTTGATTACATTCGGAGTTGCGGAAGTATCCGTTGAATCATCAAATGCGTACACCGATGAGTCGGTTGTTATTTGTAATGACTTTGCAGTTGCAGATTCCGTTACGGCGTTAATTGCTTCTTCTACTGATTGAAATCCACCTTCTGGTGCAGTTATTTGAATAGTACCTTTTACTACTAAGTTAGTACCATCCCATGTAAATTTATCACCTAATGAGAATTTTGAATCCGAACCTAAAAAGAATCCTGTGTTTGTATTACCATGTGTTCCGACACCTGTAAACAATTTGGAATCTTGCATTTTGATTCCACCAATAGAACCTGTGTTTGCTATTATACCACCTTGAAGGAATACATTATCAGTTGCCAATCCAAATCCTGGATTTGAATTACCGAATACATAAGATGAGTTAGCCAACCCACTTAAATCACCCAATCGAACTTTTAATCCAACATCATATAATCCACTACCTGTTCTTTCAACAATATCCATAAACGGAGTATTGGTGTCTCGTGGATTTGCATTCATTTTAATGTAACCACTACCACTCAGTCCAGTTGATACTATCACCTGACCTTCATCGTATGGTTGAGCTGCTGATGCTAAATCACCAACAAAATCACCTTGTGACCCACTTCCATATCCTCTTGTTACATATAGTCTACCATGTACTTCGTCTGCGCCAGAATTATCACCATCAAGTGATGCCGAGTTTACTAAAATATATTCTGTTTGGAATCCTGTACTATCTACTTTTTTAGCTAATAGAATTTCACCAACAGTAAACCCACTTGCATTCTTAACTGACATTGTTGTGTCATTTGCAGTAATGTTTGACCCTGTTAATGTTGTTGCGTTAGTAACCCATAGTTGACCACCAACTGCGTTTACAGATTCTTTCTCAAATGTAGTTGTTCTTAGAGTACCTCTAATTCTTACATTTTCAAACTCTGCAGTTCCATTACCTTCTGAAGATATTTTCCATCCTTTAAAATTACTTGCGAAATCTTTTGTCTGTAAAATACCCTCTGGTTTCATTATAAGATTACCACCCTCAATGGATGATGTTGTAATGTCCCATCCACCAATAGATGCTGATTGGAATATAGCAAATCCATCGGCGTCAATAGATGACGAGGCGTTTTGTCTTGTAGAAGGGTTTCCACTAATTTGTGCAGGAGTACGAATGTTGTTTGCAGTAACTGCCCCTAAGATAGTTACACCATCTGTAATCGTACCACCTTCTATTAATACTTTTGATGCGGTTATATCACCTTGAGCTTTTAATCTTAATGAATTGTCTGATGACCTAATCTCATCTGAAACAACCTCAAATCCTGCAATAGATGCAGATGCGAATCTTGCAAAACCATCTTGGTCAATTGACGATGATGCGTTTGCTTTAGTTGAAGGAGAACCATTAACTACGGCAGGAGTCCTAATTTGATTTACTGTAAGTGATGATTTTATTGTTGCGTTTGTACCAATTATCAATTGACCTGTGTTTGGGTCTAAGTGAAAGTCAGATGAACTAATTTCAATCTTACCATCCGAACCACTCATAAATTGACTACCCGGCGTACCTATAAAAAACTTCTCTGCTTTTACATCTAATAAACCACTACCTGATGTTGTGAATATAAGGTGACTCTTATCATTCTCAGATACGAACTCAAATCCGACACCTTCCATTAAGTCACTACCAACTACCAAGTTACCACTACCAGAATATATTAAAAATCCACCTGGCCCTTTTCCTTCGGATGCGGATGTAAATCCTTTATATCCAACAGACCTTAAGAATCCACTACTTGCTCCACCGATTTCAATACCACTACCTAATGCGTTTGATATAAAAATAGAACCTGTTATTAAAGAACCCTTACCACCAATGAAAGTAGTAGAACCTGGAAATACCACATCTTCTATTATAATGAAGGTTTCCGATGGTTCGTTTTTACTATTTAAGAATTCTATTCTAATAGTCTTGGGGTCACCAATATGTTGAGATGGTATTGGTATTGTAAATATGAAGTCTGAACCATCAGTTGGTTCTATATATCGTGTTGTTGCAATTGTTTCAAAATCAGTACCAAGTCCTTGTGATTTAACAGAGGTTCTTAGTAATTCAATTTTACCTGCAACTGGGTCGGCACTTGTGATTGTAAATGTAGATACTGTTTGTAGGTTTTGTGATGTTCCTACCGATGCCGATGAAAAATATTCAATGTGAGCAGGAATTGTTGCTGCATCACTAAATCTGTACTGGTGGTCTTGACTACCCGTTATAGGGTCTTTTATTTGTAATATGTTACTACTTGATACACTTAAGATAGATGATGTAAAGTTTGTTGGTTGTGCAACACCTTTTTGTCTTGGGAAAATAGTTTGTGATGATAAATCTAATCTTACTTCACCACCAATCATCATACTATTAAATCCAGTACCAGCCGTTTTGGTTAGAATTACATCATCACCAAAAGTTGACCTTTGATACTTGACACTATGTGTATCTGTTGTTAATGTTAGGGTTGCGTTTCTACCCTGACCCAATTCATCTTCAGTTTCTTGATTTAATTCAAATGTACTAAATGGTTGTAAACTTGCAGATATTGATGCGAGTGGTAAAATCTTTTCATCAAAAATAATATCGGAAGAAGACCCTTGATTTACTCTTACAGGAATATCTCTATTCCATCTTACTGCGTTTCCATTTCTAGCCGTACCTACAATTGTTACTTTTGCAGTTCCAGATGCGGTATTTTCTGATGGGTCTGTTCTATCTGTATAAACCCAAATACTAACTATCTTACTTCCATCTCGTTCCTTTCCATTCATTATCTCAAAATAGATTGGATTTCCTTTTGAATCAAGAACCTCTATTTGTATTTCAGAGTTTCTTTTAAGTGAGTTGGAACCTGTTAGTCGTATTGTGTTTTTACCTGACCCAAAGAATTCGGGCACTTCCGTTACATTAAAAAATGTTGAGGTTGGATTGGTATCCTCTACAACAGGTGGTTTCGCAGGTGAAAATCGTGGGGTCGGTCCAGACCTTGCATCTCTCAAACTCGCACTTGTTCTTGGTGCGAATTGTTTGTTTAGATTTTTCTTACCTCTTCTTCTGAATGGTATTGCCATTTATACTCTCCATATATAACTATAAATATGAAACTTTTGAGAACCCACGAACTTTACTGATATCTATTATTTGGTCTACCATGTCTCTCGTTTTGTCAATATGACTTATTGTTACAATAAAATCAAATTGTGTCTTAAGGTAATCAAATAATAAATATAGAGAATTAAAGTTATCAGTATCTAAAGAACCAAATCCTTCGTCAATAGCGATAAAGTTTGGTCTTGGTAAATTAGATACATTTATTAACGCAGTTCTTATTGCGATAGAAGATATAAACTTTTCCATACCACTTGTTAATTCAAGAGGCCAGTATTCATCAGTACCATATGCGATATATGAATTGATGTTTTTACCATCTGTATTTAGTAGTACTTGGAAGTCTACTATTGGTTGTAGTATGTTGTTTATTTCTATTTCTAATTTTGGTAATACTTCGGATATTAGTTGATACGGAATCCCATCTCGTCTAACACACTTAAGATAAAACTCATATCCATCGTACTTGATTTCCATATCACGAAGTTTTTCTATTGATTCATTAACTTGTTGTATAGACTTTTCTGCTAATTTTATATCAGAGTTAATCGACATTACTTCTTCGTTAACCTCGGATATTTTGTCTTTTAAAGTTTCTCGTGTGTTTTTAAAAGAATCAATTCTTTCATTTACTAACTTGTTGTGTTCAACTGCTTGTTGTTGCTTATTTGCTTTGTCAATTGTTTTAGATAAAGTCTGTATTTCGGATTTGTAGTTATCTACCAACTTAATACACTCATCATAAACCTTTGTTGCATTTAACCACTCTTTACCCAAATCCAATTGTTCATCTACCAATGATTCATAGTCTTGTAGTTGGTTTCTAACATCAAAGTCATTTCGGTCTTCTAATACTTTTATCTTAGTTTTAATTAACTTTTCATATTTTGAATTTTGACTCTTAATGTCTTTTTGTAATTGTTCTGCTTGTTTAGCGAATGGTGTATTTTTATTCTGTACACAATGTTCACAATTGTCATCAAAGGTCAATTGCCCAATACCATCTAAGTGAGACCTCATATGTTTTAAGTCTAACTCAATGGTCTGAGATTGTTTTTCTAAATCATTAAATTTTATATTTAAAGTTTCATACTTAATATTCTTACCTTTAAGTTCTTTAATATTTAATTTCTTTAATTTAGATTCTATATCTTTTTGTTTGGCTTCGATATCATTAATCTGTAATTTATTGAAATCACATTCTGAGTTTTGATTGTCTAAAAGAACTTTGACCTCGTCTAACTTAGATTCTAAGGTTTCGATATCACCGATATCCTCGACTGGTTTTAAAGTTCTCATTTCAAACTCCATTTTCATATTGGTGTTATCTAACTTTAATTCGAGTTCATCTTTTCTTTCTTGTAACTCATCTAAAGAACCTGTGATTGATGTTAGAGATTGTTCTGCTTCAATTAACTGACTTGGAAAGTCTTCTTTCTTATATTCTCTAAGTAATGTGTTCAACTCTCTAATCTCTTCACTTGCTATCGTCCATAAATCTTCGAATACATCCATATCCAAAAATTGTGCTAATAGTTCTTTTCTTTCCTTTTGAGATTTTTCTATGAACCCACTACTATTAGATTGTGTTGACATCGCAGTTAAAACAAAGTCTTCATATGTTCCAATGTACTCACGAATGATTGCATTGGTCTCTCTTCTTTGTTCACCATTAAGTGATTGTCTTTCACCATCTACAATACGATAAAACTCCACATCAACTTTTACAGTTCCTCTTTTTGGACTTTTCTTTGCTTTTCGTTCTATAAAGTATTGTACATTATTTAATTCAAATTGGAACTTACAATCAAATCCCATTTTAGAATAGTTTAGAACATCCTCTGCTCTGATTGTCCTTGAACATTTATCAAACATACAAAAAGACAATGCGTCCCATAGAGTTGACTTACCACTTGCGTTTGGTGCGAATATCCCATATGCACCTTTCATGTTAGTAAAATCAATTACATTGTTAGTACCATACGAGAACATATTAGAAAACTCAAATCTTCTTGGAATCCAAGTTGAATTACTAATAACATTATGTTTACCGAGTTTATCGTTTATGTCATTATTAATCTGAGTAACTACTTCAAGTTGTTCTTTTGTAAGATGGTCAGTCTCTTCTAAATATTCAGAAATTAATTTGTTTTGAAATCCTGTATCTCTTACATTTTGTAAAACTATTGATTGGTGTTCTACATCTCTTTTTCGAGTAAGAACTTTCTGTACTGTTAGTTCTTGAACATCCCTACCTTTTTTTATTTCTGCTATAAGTTTGTTTAGTTGTGATGTCTTAGTATCTTTTACCCTTACTCTTATTCTTGGTTTATTTGGAATGTAGTTATCAGATACTATCTTACCATTCTCAATATCAATAGTAACATAACCATAATCATTGTGAACTTCGATAAACTTACTTTGTAAAGTTTCCATGTCCCAAACTAAAATACCATGTTTTGGATATTTAGCCTCACCATGATTTTGAACTATAAGAGAACCTGGATATTTTATATGTGAATTACCCATTACTGAATTATTAGGTTTATGAATATCACCTAATAAAACTAAATCAAAATCAGTAAAGTGAGATACCTTAACATTTTTGTTTTGAATCACAAATCCATGTTCCGTTTCTATATTATCTACGGGGCCATGGAATACACCAATTCTACCATTATTCTTTTTATAGTCTTTTGCTTGTGGGAATCCTTCAGAAGTATCCCATATTGATTTATGTATAAATGTATAACCACCAATACCATAACCACCTGTATCTCTTAGGTAGTAAAGGTTTTTGTGGTCTAATGCTTTCATGATTGGACTGAGTGCATCAAGTCTTGATGTGTTGTTTAGATTTGCATCGTGATTACCAGGAATTACAATAGTTGGTAATAAGTCTGCTAACTTACAAAAGAATTCTTGAGTTAAATCTACAACCTCAGGTGACATATCTGTTTTTGCGTGAACAATATCACCTGCAATATAGATGATATCATTTTCACCCATAGTAGATAATATGTGTCCATACAATTGTGAGAATACCTCACGATACTCTTTATGTCTTTTTAGATTTCTAATATGAACATCGGCAATATGATATATCTTATCAATTTTCTCAACACCGATGTCGATGTATTTTATTTTTCTCATACATTAAAAAGCTGATACTCCATTAACTTTCTTAAGTCTAATGATGGTGTATCATAAATTTTTTGGTTTATATTTTCATAACCCATATCGGATGCGTCTTCCTCTCCCATATCAACCAAATGCGTATCTATCCCATACGACATAAACTTCTTTGAAAGACCTATGGCATTAGATAGAGCATCGGAATCTAAACAAATATACAACTTTTTTACTTTATTTGCAACTATTTTCTTTTCTAATTCCGATTGGATTGATTTTCCGAATAATGGTATTGCGTTTCTTCGTATTGCGATTGCGTCAAACGCCCCCTCACATAATACCAATGGTGTATCCCAATTTATTAAAAGGTCAAACCCTATAATGTTTTTAGATACCTTTGGATTCTTATGTTTAAATTTGCCTTGATAGAATGACCTACCTACAAAAAAGTTTAGCCGGCCTCTGTCATCATACGATGGTATAATAATCTTATCTTCATATTCTCCTGTTTCACAATATCCAATATTGTATTTAATTATATCTTCGGGTCTCAATCCCCTTTTTAACAAATAATTTAATGCGTGTTTATACTTGAAAGAATCTGACTTCTTATAAAGTGGTTTAAATTCCTTTGGTAATTCTACTTGCTCTACGATAGTATCAGTTTGATAATCTGAATTGTATCGATTTACCCTACTGAATATACTATTGTACTCATCCCATGTTGATTTGGATACACGAAGTTTCTTGAATAAGGTTTTAATTGTACGACCCTTTTCATCCGATATCCAACAATGCCATGGATTCTTACCATCAGAAGTAATCCTAATGTTAATCTCTAACTTAGGTTTGTAGTGGTCAACAAATGGTGAGTAAAACGCATAGTTATCACCTGATGTTCTCTTGGATTTACCAAGAACGGACTCCAATAATTGCAGTAGTCTATCTTCCATTTAATATAAAGTTACCTTAATATACGAAATTATTTCGAGAATGCAAAGAAATTTTGTGAAGGTTTTTCATCTATCCATTCTTGTGGGATTTCCTTCTTTGCCCATTTGAACCCATTCTTCTCACACCACTCGGCGTAAGTAGTTTTAGAACCTTTGTATATTTTACCATTTGGTGATTGTAATACAAACCTTAAATCCATCTCTGGATTTTGTTCTTTTATTAATAAATGTTTTTTTCTATCTTCAGGTAAAAACCACCCCTTGGATTCTATATAGATTCCATTTGGTAATTTAAAATCTGGTTTGTAAGTATGGTATGTTGCTGGTATTGTATATGATACTTCGTGTTTTTCATATTCACCATCGATACCTTGAGCTTGAAGTTGTTCATCAATTCGTGTCTCAAGGCCGGACTTATGTCCTTTTTGTTTTTGGATGTGACTCCAATTGCCTTTTTTATTCATAACTATTCAAAATCTAATCGAATATCAATCGTTACATCAACATCTTGTCGTTTCTTTAATGGCGAACCTAATTTACCTATTGCGAGTAAATCACCCGTATCATTGTATAAACCTACTGATGTTATATATGGTCTGAAATCTGACCCTGTTACAAACGCTTTTAATTCGTGATTATCTTCTGTACCACCTTTTCTTAAAGTGTTGTTTTGTGATACATTATATTCATTTTTCCCAATCTCACATAATATGGATTGCATTTCTATTTTCTTTGTTGACTTATATGTAAACTCATATCCCTTGTCTGTATAATCAAAGTCACCATTTCCTAAGAAACAATTTTGATATTTGGGTCTTGGGTCTGTTACTACTATTAATCCTTTTTGATAATATACATAACCAACATCTCGTGTTTGATATGCCGACCCACTTATCACATGATTGTTTGATAAAGAACCTACATGCGCAGGTGTTAAATGTCTATTATAAATTCTGACCTCATCTACTGACCCACTTGTTCCTGTGAATTTTCTTAATCCCCCATTGTCACACATTATAGTAATATCAGCTTCATTGGAGAATGTTCGTCTTTGTGATGTTATTACATTTCCAACTAAAGTACCATCTATATAAAAGTTAAATCTATTTTGTAATGGATTAAATGAATTATTGTGCGTTACTATAATATTATGCCAGTTATTATCATTATACTTTGTAGATGAACTTAAAGTCATTATAGGTTTTTTGTCTTCCCTACCATCACTATACTGAAAAACTATCTGTCCGTTTTTTGCACCTGCCGTTTGATTGTGTACACTAATATCAAATGGGAACTGTCCATCTGTTGAAGTATCTAATCGTCTCGTGATTGATGGTGCAGTTGAATACGGGTCTACTTTTTGATTTGATTTCTTTATAAGAGTATTAGTAGTATTATCTGTAAAAGATTGGCTTGGCGGTAACTTTACCCATAAAGAAATACCAAAGTCATTTTGTGGTGTAAAGAAAGTATAATGGGAAGTTCCCATTGTTGTATATAAATGGGATTGTTGTGTCATATGTACACCATACCCACTTGAACTAACTTCTCCTGTTGTAGTAATACCAGGAACAACTTTTGCTTTACTTATGTGAACATCTCTTCCATCAGGCCCATCGTCTTTAGACTTTTTGTAAAATGTATTAAATGTACCATCTTGAAATCCTAAGTAAAACTTTAAATTCTTTTTAGGTACAAAGTTAGTATTGTCTATTACCGTATCGTATAAGATACCACACTCGTTTGTATGTTTTGATTCACTTAAAAATAAAGAAGAAGATGCGGCTAATTTAGAATGGTCTGTTACTGTTACTGAACCTGGCTTTATACCCAACCCAAATTTATTTTGAGGTATTGATATAATAGATGCAGTTGGATGTAACAAGTGACCACCATGCCCACCTTTAAAACAACTTGCGTCAATTGTACTCCACATAATTTTCTGTGGAATCTTATTCATAACAGGAACTACTGCTCTTGATTGAGTAAGTAAGTCACTATCAAATTGTATGCCTTGATGTTTAGATTCAGAAACTTCTGTTCGAATACCATTTGGTGATATTCCTCTAAATGTAGATATTTCAAAAGATGATGAATGATTAGTATCAGTCACCACATAATTTTTATATGCCGTATAGGGATACTTGGTTATCCCTTGGTTGAATATCCTTTTGAAAACTTGACTCATACTTCATCGCTTTATTAGAAATCTAATTTAACTTTTATTAAAATTTCATTAGAGAAAGATTTCAATAGAGGTTTAGAAAGTTTAGCAATTGCCAACAACGAGTTGTCGTTATTATATAAACCAACACTTGTGATATAAGTTTTAGGGTCACCGATATAAGTAGTTTGTGCTAACTTACCTTCTGAACCTGAAATATATGTTGGGTTATTACTAAAGTTATACTCTGCATTTTTAGCTCTAACAAAATAAAATGTAGACTTTATCTCTTCTTCATTTCTTGCTTGGAATCCGTTTGCAGCATCTGCAGCCGCAGCTCCACTAATTGCCGTAAACAATCTATTGTGGTTTTGATTATCTGCTTGTGTTCTAACTGTTCCTAAAGATGCTGATGTGTCGAGTAATGCTGCACTTAATACAATGATACCATGTTGTGGATAAACTTCACCGAATACTCTTGATGAGTTTTGGATTCCGTTTAATAATGAACCACTTACAATATTGTATTTAGTTTGTCTTGCGTTACCTGATTGGTCTCTATCACCACTATCGTCAATTAACCTTAACATATCGTTTCCGCCAGAACCTGAGATACATAGTTCCCAATTTCCAGGGTCAAGTCTATCTTTTAATCTTGCTCTGTTTATTGCGATTGCGTAGACATCGTTTTGGTTCGTGTCATTAAATCTAAAGAACTTTTGAGAAGATGGTAATAAGACTTGTTGTAGTTGTGAGTAAATCGCTGATGAAGGTGAATCTTCATTCGTTCCTGCTGACCCACTACCAGCGTAGTGACCATATGAGATTGAGAACTGAGGTTCGTTTGTTGATACAGTCGGGTCGCCATTATAGATTTCATAATAATATGCTTTTTGGGTAGCTGATTGAAATGACGATGTATGGAATACTGTTAGTTCACCACTATTACCACTCCACAATCCTCGTGTTACTCTTTTAGTTCCGCCTTCTACAATATCTTCATTTGTAAATGCAGTATATACTTTACCACTACCGAAGTCGTATGCACCTGCTCCGATTACTGGTGTGTTGTTATTTTGGTTGTCGTCTCTTACTATATCTACAACTGGGTCTGTAACTACTACTGAACCACCACCTGTGTTTCCACTTGTTACACCGACAGATACTGATGAACCACCGCCACCGCCGCCTCCATTTTGCATGAAGACTTGACCGCCGAGTCCGAGGTTACCATAATAAGGTTGGTCTCCACCCATGCCGTAGTTACCAAATCCACCCTCAATTAATCCACCATTATAACCATTGAAGTTAATTCCCATGCCGCCGAAACCCAAGTTTCCTGAATTTCCGAATCCGTAACTACCACCATAATTGTTAAATACTGCCATAATCTATTCCTCTATGCGTTTGATGTTACTTTAGGCGTTACCGTTACATCAATCTCAGCTCTACCACCTGTTTCATTACCAATGATAACAATTCTTGTAGAAGTTGTTTGATTGATTGGTAAGTTTGTAGTTGGTTGAAATTGAAATGCAGTTCCTGTTACAGAAATTGCTTTTGCGGTTGCGTAAGTGTTAATATTAATAATTGCAGATTGTCTACCAGGTACTGCCCCTAATCCTGCGATAGTACCGACATCACTATTTAATAGTATTGCAGTATATCCTAAGTTTTCATTACCACCATTTTTGGTTACCACATTGATTGGTACAAGAATACTTTCCTCAGCAACATTAATCGATGAGATTGATGTTTCTAAGAATGGTAACTTAATAGTACTCTTTGGTAATGATAATAATTTATATTTCATTAGATATGATTCATCAGTAATTGCCTCTAACACAGGCATATTCTCTATAACGATACCATAAAAATCACTACCTAATGAGTGTGCTGGATTCCAAAGGTCGTAATCAACCTCATCGTCAGCCAATGCAAATTGTGTTATTGCAAATTTGTCTCTGCCTTCAGCTAATAGCTCTCTACCCTTCTTGGTAAGTATTGCGTCTACTGTTACAGATGAATTATCTAAAAATCCCATAGTTGTTTCCTCTTTTACTTATATAAATATAGTTTTTTTTATTTTTAAATCATTTTTCTAATATGATTCTAATTTTATCTATTTTAACCACCTCGGCGATTGTTTCTTATAAACCCACCTAAAGTTGTATTTGGACTTGCAGCCCCTGTTGAATTAGGATTGGTTTCATTAAAAATCCCACCTTGTTGGTTTGGTCGTTGTTGTCTGCCACGACTTCTGTTTATCATATCGTTAGCAGCATTTGTGTTAATACGAACTCCACTACCATTTGGTGTAGTTGTTGTAGTTGTTTGCGTACCTCTTGGTCTTGCTCTTACAACAGGGTTTGTTGTACCTAAACCTAAACCAGGCAAACTTCTAAATATATTGTTTTCTACTACAATTGTTTTCCCTTTAGACTTTACCTCATTATTATTGTTACTGAGAATGTGTTGTTTTACACTTACTAAAGTTTCTGGGTCTGCAATTTTAATTGTATCCGGCAAGTCACCTTTAACTTCATCACCTTTTACTACATCATCAGTATTGTATACTAATACATCTGATTCTACTTGAGTTACTATAACAACAGGTGAATTATCAGGAGTATCAGGAGATTTAGTTGTCAATGAATCACTTGATATTTTACATCCTTCAAAAAATAAGTTTTTTAAGTTACCTGTTAATCTATCATCTTGAATTTGTGAAAAATGGTATGATGCCGAATTTGCGAATTTAATTCCCAATGAAGCACTAACATCATTAGAATAAAAATACTTTGGTTCTAATGCGTACCTCGAAGGTCTTGAATTCAAGATTGTTGACCCCGTTGGTGAATATTCCCAATAACCATTTGAACCTGTAAAGTATGCACCAGATGCCGTATTAAATAATGCGATGTCGGTGAACTTATATATTGATGGTTTAAATGGGTCTCGTTCAATACTTGAAGTATAAGTTAAATAAGAACCTGATACAACATTCAGTACACTAATTCCAGGTGCCTCATATTGATGTTGTGTGTAATCAATATTATCAGGTCTTTTGTAATTGTTTCTTTCAAAGACATGAGGTTCAATCATTATACCTTTATGCCAATCTGCTCTCGCAGGTACAAGTTGCCTCATACTATCAAAGACAGACATATCATATCTTGACAACATTCCTATTATAATATTAAGAGCCGTTCCTCTATTATATTTTTGGAAATAGTTTCTTGCTCTAAAATCTAATAAATCATACCCGTCAATATTTCTAACATCAGTATCACCAATTAAATCATCAATCTCAAAATATCCTTCTGATGCGTAAATATCAAAGTTTACAGTATCAGTTGTTGAAAAGTAAGTTCCTAATAAGTTTGAATCATTTGGAGCTCTATCGTATTGACTTACTTCATTTGATGTATCTCTTTGTAGTGGTCCTTGTAATGATGATGACTCTACCCTTACTTTATTATTACTAAGGTTTAAGGCGCCTGCTGATGGGATTGATACAAAGTATGTATCAACTTCACCAGAAAGATTATCTGGCTGACCATGTTCATATGACGCTGATAATATAAATCCTCTATCTGAAGATGTGAAATGTTGATTAGGGTGTCTTGATTGAATTGACCCACTAACATTATTAAATACACTATCAGGGAATATTCTATAAAGAACATTCTCATACGATGTATCTAAATCTAAATCAGTTGTGTTGGCGTCAGAATAATATGCTTCTCTATTTGCCGCATGTCCTTCGAGAACCTCAGATGCTAATTTTGTTTTGTAATATCTAATCTCTTGAATACTTGCAGTTGAGGTTGTTCCAAGGTAAGGCGACATCAGTTTGTTGTTGTCTGATGAACCACTTGAGTTCCAAATAAAGTTCCAATTATTATTAGTTGTTGATGCGGTTGCGTGAACTAATACATCACCAAAGTCATCTACATATGTAGCCCCTAAATGATATCCACCCGATGCAGATGAAAATCCTATAACAACATCTCTCTCTTGTACATACGGGAAGTAATCTGAACTTACTGATATTACTGGCGAACCGCCTCTTAGTCTTACTCTGGCTTTCTTTGTTGCTCGTTGGTAATCCCAATGTAAGTCAATCTGACCACCATCTTTTTGATTTAATCTAAATACCGTATGATTATCTGTTGGAAGTTTACCAACATACTCAATAGTCTTTGGTCTAATATTGTTTATAGTATCCCAAATATGTTCACTTCTATTTTTACCATCTAATTGTAATTTGTAAACATATCTGTCGTGTTCATAAATGTTCTTTTGAGATTCTATTCTTGGACCACCATATTCTCTAATCTTTAAGAATGAACTTGGTATTCCGTATGATGATATTAATGTTTTAAATGAACGAGCCGTACCTTTTGTCTTGTAAATACCTGGCAGGTTATTTAACAATCGTCTCCAAGTCTCTTGTACAATTTCTTTAGTTGGTTTAGAATACAACGACCCTGATTGTTGTGGAGTACCATTTTGGTCAACACCAAATTCATATTGCCATAAACCTGTATCTGCATATCCATTATATAGTTTCCAACCAAATGATTCTGCTATTATGGATATTAGGTCATTTGCTAAACCATCTGCTGGGTGTTCTTCTCTTTCATTGATTGTTGTCAATGATTTTATGTAGTTCCAAGAAATGTCAAAATGTTGTCCCAACATATCTACAAATGTTTGATACTCTTCATTAAGTTTATCATCATTTATATTTACAGGAATAACACTTCTTAATTTTGTTGGGTTTTGGTGGTCATATAAAGAGGCACTTGATATTGTCTCAGTTAACCACGAAGTACCTTGACTCGATGTACTATGATACAATACATCTGGATTTCTTGTTTCTTTTGGATATGGATTAATAGTAAATGCTGAAGATGAGTGGTGAGTATAAATCTGTGCTTCATGATTGTAATACAACCAATACTCAAAGTCATCAAATGTACCTATAAGTTCTAATTTTCTTCTGTTAGATGAAGATATGTTTGTTAATGCCTCAGAACCACTTACATTATTTAATACACCAATTCTTCTATCAAATGCCTCAACTTGTTGTAACTTATAATAAAAGTTTCTAACTCGTTCTTCTGCTGATGAGAAGTTTACAAAGTTTTTAAAATCAGAATAATCTATATTTAATTTTACATTTCCAAGAGAACCACTAAAATATCTATCTATTATTTTTTGTTGTGTAGGTGCGCCAGAGTCTAATAAACTACTCCATGTTTCGTAGTCACTACTTGCACCACTACCATCACCTAAATCTATATTAAAGTTTGGGTCTGAGAAAAACTCAGTATTGTCTTCACCTAATTCGTTAAATACTATAACTCGTTCTATGTAAGATTTTTGTAGTTGTGCAGATGTTCCAATTGTATCATTTACATTTATTTCATCTGGCAGTGGACTATAAAGTTTTAATATAGCGGTGTCAACTGAAGTTACCGTCATGTCGAGTCTTTTGTACTGCATACTCCAAAAACTTGGAGCACTTAATGGTACACCAACTCCACCACCTGGACTTCCGTTGTTCCAAACACCTGCCAACTCTACTGACTCTCTAATACCATTTTCAGTAACATCTAATGGTAACGACCCTGATGTTGATACACTTCCTAAAGAAAACTTTCGTACCCAACTTAAAGTAGTGTCGGGGTTTTGTTTAAGTTTAAATTCATCAAATCTACCAGTAACCTCAAAATGCCAGTTGCCTGTAACAGGAGCGGTTTGTTCTGTTTTCTTTCTTACGATTACTTCAGTAAATGTATTGTAGTCCGATTCACCATCTAAATTCAATGAAGCTTCAATACCACCCGATTCAACTGGAAACCAAATACTATCTTGCGTATCACCTGGTGGATACGGTAAGTAGTCTTGTACTTCACCGACAATTGTACCATCAAATGCGGCGTTGATAATTGGTATTAAATTATTCTCACCAAGATTAAGCATCAATGGTGTGTAAGTTGTACTTGGGTCTGTAAATGAGTTTGCTTGTATTTGTTGATTTTTTCTATACAATGATGCAAATGCAGAAAGACCATCTTGAATAAATCCTTGAGAACCAATTACTTTAATTTCTTTTCTGTCTCCTGATATTTCTACAATCTTTAGGTTTGATAGGTTGTGAAGGAAATTATAAACTATGTTGTATGTTCCTTGATTGAACCCTGCGGCTCTAATATCTGACTCTGGTTTTACATATACAGTATAACCATTTTGTTCATCACCAATTTTTTGGATATTTCCATTTGTACTTGCGACAAGAGTTGCACCTGCGTAGAAGTGTTTTTCAACTATGGGAGTTGATACTCCTGGAACACCAACAATGTCAGCATCTCTAAGAGGCACTCTGATTTGACCACCATCAAGTATTGCTTGGTCACCATTATCAAAAACTTGACCATAAACTGGTTGTCTTGATAAAACCTCTTCTTGATTATAAAATCTATCTAATGCCATTCTTTAAATCCAAAAACTTACCATTATAAATATTTTCTCTCATTCGTTTCTTTACTTTAGAAGTTGTATAGTAATCGTACCCTTCTATTTCGTATAGACCCGTTGTCAATTCAGTTACATTTAAACTATCAGGCAACATTCTTTCTTGTAGAGTAACCCCGTTAAATGTTTTTAAACTTCGTTTATGATTTTTAACTCTTTTAAACTTGTTTCTTGCTTTAGATGGTCGTTCACATTTGTTTCTAAGACCTAAGTGGTCTTGCCATAATGCCTCATTTGACCATTTAATATCAATAAACATATTTCTTTGGAATCCTAAAATCATAGCCGTATCTAAAATATGTTTTAAGTATTGATGATTTTTTATTTCATTTCGTAAAACAATATCTACATCCATAGTTGGAATATTTGCACCATAAACATTTTCTGCAAATGCACCAACCAAATAAACTTTATAGTCTGATAAATCAACTTCTTTGTTAAAGTTGTTCCACCACCCTTTAAACTTATCGTACCTTGGTCTTTCCCATGGTGTTGTAGTTTCGATATTTCCTATTTTAAAATAAAACATATTTTTTCCTATGAATCTAAGTATCCACCACCACCAAACATACCATTATAATATGGGTTGTTAGGGTTGTATGTTGTTTGATTTCCACTTCCTGCTCCAGCTGGCGAACCTGCGGAGAATGGGTCATCGGTTACGACTCCACCACCACTTGTACCACCACCTCCTGAAGAGTTACCACCAGTTGTTTGACCTGTCGATGTTCCTATAAAATCATTGACTTGTGTAGGGAATGCATCGGGTGGGAAACCATATCCATTTGGAACTCGTGTACCATCATCTAATTGAGCAATCGGTGGCCAAGGAATTCCCTGCTGACCTTGGATTTCAGTAAAAGGTCCTGATAAATACATAGAACCCAATCGTGCTCCCATCCTAGCTCTTTGTTGAACTGATTGATTTGGAACAATTCCTCTTTCTGGAAAACTTAATTCTTTTATTTCAATGTCAAGATTATTAGTAACATCTGATTGTTGATATCTGGCTACTTTTGTTTTTGAACCATCATCTTTATCAACAAAGTAGATATTACCATATTGTTCCCCCTGTTGTTGAATGGGGTACGATACTATCTGTCCTCTGACATTTCTGTTTATATCTCTTATTCCTTGTACACTCATTATCGTACTACCTTAAAGTAAAAGTTGTCATCGTAATATTTTATGTCACTTCCTTGGTCAACCCTAAAACAGAATTTATAAAATCGTTCAGGTTGTAATCCGTTAAACCAAAAATTGAAATAGTTACCACTTGCGTCACAACTTAACTTTGTGTAGTTTGTATCGAATGGAATGATAACTTGTTCGGTTTGGGAATCTACTACTGAGTAATATGATGTAGTTGGTAAATATTTTATCGTCTTTAAAGGTGACGATTCAAATGTCCTTGTTGGATATCGGTCTCTACCAAATACTCTAATCTTAGCTTTAGAACTTTCTTTATATTCTGTTGAAAGATTCTTCACATATAATATAAGGTCATCGCCTGTTAGTGCGTTTAGAGACCCTGTTACAAATGTAGAATCATCCCACCTTGCTTCTAATACAGGTGGATAGATTGTATGAGTATCAGATGAAAAGAACTTTATTGAACCGAATTTTTTATCTGATGCTTCATCATTGTTGGACTTTTTAATAATAAGTCCGTTGTTAACCCTTGTACCATTAATCATTTCGTTTACATACTCTGTAACTGGCACATCCAAATTGTCAGTTGATTTTGTAAACACTTGTTTGTAATGTGTGCCTGCACTATAAGATGATGTGAACCATGTTCCACCACCACTTGTTTTAGCAAACGATGCTTCCCATAATGTATCATGGAATGCTGACCCTGTTAGGTCATGGTCTGTTGATAATATTTTAAAGTTGTCAATAGATGCACTTGATTGTATTGAACTTCCACTTGCAAAGTATGACCATCTAAATAAATGTTGTCCTGATTCTCTTGCTTGGAATTTTACTGTTGGTGTAAAACTTGATGTAATATATCTTATTGCATTATCAAAATCGTTAACATCAACTAATCTACCTGTTGGTGTTTGTATTGTAAACTCAACACCCAATGATTGGCCTTCTGCATTTACTCTTGGAAAACTTCCTGTGTCTATTGAAAAACTGGCAGTATAGTTTCTACCTTCTTGTAATGAAAACTTTCTATTTAAAGTTGCCCCACCATTGTTGGATGCACTTATATTTAAAATATCGTTAGCTATAAAGGCTGACCCTGTAATTCCTTGTGTGTTATCTATTCCCTCATTTATAAAATATGTAGATGGTAATCCACTTACATTTACAGAGAACTGGTCATTTACCAATGTTGATGAAGGTTCATCTTTAAAGAATAAGAAATTGTCAATTGAACCTGCTGACCCATCCGAACCATTTTGGTCAAAGAAAGAAAATTGTAATTTATGAAGTCCAGAAGCACTTGCCGTAAATGCCATTTTATATGTTGCGGTTGATATTAGTGATTCTTGGAATCCTGCAATCTCGTTATTTAATAAATCCCCTGAAGGGTTTACTACATTGAAGTCAACGCCTGATAAGGACTCTCTGTTGAAATCAAATTCTACTTTGTATATTTGCCCTGCATCTAATGACGCTGATAAGTTTGCCGTACCACCACTAAACTCAGATGCCGACATTGCCATCTTACCACCTGAAACAAATAACAATGGTTCATCACCATTTTGTCCATTAATTTTATCTACTAACTCAAACCCACCAAGACCTGATACAAAGTCTATTGAGGATATTAATGAGTTTATTAAACTTGAATCTTTTATCTCACCAACCAATGCACCTGTTACATCCCAAGTTTGACCTGTATTAGGTTCAACCCACGAACATCCCTCTTCGTGATGTGGTGTATCTGCTTCTTGCCCTAATCCCTCTACCCATGCTTGTTTGATTGGATAAACAAACAATTCGAAATCTTCTTGTAAGTCTGCACTTTCAACATTCTCTAATCGTAATCTATATTCAGGTGATGTTATTGTTCCATCTGAAACTGAACTTGAGATTTCAGCTAAGTCGAATTGAACCAATGCCCTACTATTTCCTAACAAGTTAGTATTAGATGGGTCATACAATTTATTGACCTCAAGAATTTGGTCTTTACCTGTATTCTGGTCCTTACGATTTGAATCTTCGTAAATTGTAGTATCTTTATTTGCGTATATTCTATAAATCATATTTTAACCCTTTAAAATAGTGGTACTACTTTTCCTCTAATATCTTGTTCTGGGAATTTTATCTCAAATATAGATGGGTCTTTAGGTGGATATACAACTCCCTTTCTTGTTGCGGTTACAATATCATATCGTTTGTTGGAATAACTTCCACCATACTTGTTAATGACTTGTAAACCACCAAGACCATCTTTATCAGGTCGTACCACACTTTGTACCCCATCCACTTCATCTAACATTACATATATATCAGATAATAATATCGGTTGATTAATACTTCTTTTATTAATTGTAAAATAGTCCTTTATCTTTTGAATACATTTTAAAAGTACATCATTAGAATTAAAGTTAGGTTTAACTACGATTTCAAAATCAATACCTACATTTACAATGTAACCATCTTTAATATTGATTGCGTCAGTTAATATTCTATAATACGATAAATAATTTCTTAAATTTTGTTTAGTTGCCGGATTTAAAACTGTTAACTTTTTGTTTGCGTCATATCCTAAACAATAAAAGTTTATAGCTAATGGATTTAAAACACTTTCGTTTGTTAACGGACCATCATCAAGTGGTGTCTTGATTTGAAAATCAGGAGCAACAAATGCTTTTGCTATTGAACCGAATTGTGGTGGTAATGCGTATGCTCTTACTAAGTAATCTTCTCGTGTCACATTTCTATTCTGTGCACTAAAATAAGCTTTTGCGTTTTCTCTTACCTCTTCAATCTCTTCTTCAAACTTACCACCAACCGCAGGTCTCTCATTTATTACTGCGATGGATTGTTTGATTTCGTTAAACAACGCCGAATCTAATCCTATGCCTGTTGTTTCTATTTCAACCTCGGCTACTTGGTTTAGGTCACCTGCGATTACATTATCAATTACACCAAGACCAACTCTGTAAGTTACTGTTAGTTCTTGATTTGCAGGAGCGATTCCATATGTTTTACTATATAAAAAGTTTGATGGGTCTAATCCTTGATTTAGATTTCCATTTGCGTTATATAATGCAGAACCCACATTGTCTGGATTAGGAAGTAACTCTTCATCTGCGTTTGCAGATACGCCTGCACCAAACTGAACTATGATTTCACCCTCATCACTTATACGAGTTATATATCTTTTAGGAACTCTTTTTAGTTTTAGTAAAGCGGGTGTATCATTACTAAATGCAGAATATGTTAATGAGTAGTCTGCCGTATTTGGACTTTCTGTAAATACAGTATCTTGGCCAAGGTAATCTACCTTAGTCCAAGTTTCACCATCATCGTCTGTTATTTTGATTACATCAATTAACCCATCCTCATCTTGAAGTTTTATCTTGTCATAAATCTTTGGTGAATCAAATGTAAAAGTCTGAGTCTTTTCTTTACCACTTGTTGCCTGTACATATTTCTTTAAAAGATATTTTACAGGTAAGTTTGTACTATCATCTACTTGGTATACTGATATTTCAGTTGGGTCAAACGATGATGAGTAATTAAATCTAATTTTTTGATTTGTACTAAACTCGATATCACCATTTGATTCTGCGATTATTTTTGCACCTTCTTTTATATTTAATGCGTATCTAAAATCTGGTCTTACATTTGCACCACTACCAATTGCTGGTACTAATTGGAATACTGCCATATTTGTTGTTGCGGGTACATTTAATTTTGGTTTGTATCCATACGCCTGTGATATTGCAAATATGTTTTTCTTTTCTTGTGCTTGTTCTAATATAGATTCTCTAAGTTGAACATCAGTATAATATGAAAGTACATCCCCAACATATGAAGATAGTTCCAACATCATCATACCTGGAGAGGACTCGTTAAAGTCGTTAAAAGTTTGAGGGAAATAAGTTTTTGTAAAGTCTACAAGATTCTGTCTTATAGAACCAAACTCTCTTCCTATTAACTTAACATCTTTTTTAATTTTATCTGCCATGTTGTATTACCCTATGCTATTGATAGACCACCTTGTTCATCTATCCCTACTATAATTATCTTGTTTGCTCCAGTTTCTCCTACTGAAAATGAAAATGAAAAGTTTACTCTGTTATTATCTGCTTCAGTATCAACTCTAATTTCTCTCATTTTAATGTAAGGTAACCAAAACTTAATATCTTTTTCAAGTCCACCTTTTAATCTTTCGATTAATTCGTCTGTTATATTTTCAAAAAGAAATGAAGGTAAGTCTGTTCCAAACAAAGGTTGAAAGGGTCTCTCACCCTTTCTTGTAAGTAATAAGTTTTTAAGATTCGATAATGCCTGTTCTTCTGTTGTCATCGTACTACGAAATATTGGAGCACCACCCAATGGGAATGGAATCCCAATTGCAGTATTCTTTTTTAAATCTAATGGATTTATTTTTTTCGTAGGTCTTGTAGCCATTATACTCTACCCTTCTTCTTGTTTATTGCTTTCATTAAACCTGAATAATCTTTTGTTAATGCGTTTCCTACACCAGAACTCATCACTGCGTTTACATCAACCGCTCTACCATCAGAATCTTTTGTTGGTATCATTGATTGTGGTGTTGGTGAACTACTGAGTCCCATCATAGATGACATAGTTGCTCTATCCATTCCTTGTGCATTATTTGCAGTCATAGTTCCACCACCCATTGTTGGCCAATGGTCAACTGTTTCATTTAATAGGTCTGAGAATTTCCCACCCTTAAATTTAACATTTGGCTTCTTAACCTTTTTTGTTGGTTGTGGTGTACTCATTTCTTGAATAATAGATTCACGAATGGCAAGTTTCTCTTTTGCCACCTGCTTCTTTACTTCTTCTTTTATTAACAATCGTATTGCTTTTACAAATTTATTAGTGTCCATAATAATAAATAGTTTTATTTTAATTAATTTTTCATTAAATTTAACTCTGTCGTTATTTTAGCGATTCTTGCTTTGATTCCAGTACATTGTCCTTTCAATGCACCACCTGCGGAAGCAAGTGGGGCATTTACTCCTACATATTTGTTAGGTGTTGTACTAATGTTTGGAATAGCTCCATTTGAAGCAAATCCACTAACCGCATTATTTAACGCATCGAGTTCGTTTTTAATTTCGTCTATTTGTGTAAACATATTATCCATCGCAGCTTTCCATGCTGGTGTTGATATATTCACATCTTCTGTTCCTGCCAATATAACTCTATCCTTTTTAGCATTTAATAATACTCGGTCAGAGTTAACCATAAATTGTGGGTCACCCCATAGGTTAGCAGGTGTTACTCCTAAAGAAAATGGATGTGCTTGACTTAAGGATATAGTTTGTTTGGATGTCATATATAATGAAGTATCATCCTCATCAACTTCCTCTATAACAAACTTATTCCAACCACTTGAATTTTGAGTATTTCTTAGTATTGTAATTGGTGATGTAGAGTCACCTTTCCAACTTGGTTTTTCAGTTGTCTTAGCACCAGCTGGAGTATATCCAAGTCTGATTGATTGTCCAAACCTTCCTTCAACTATCACATCACCACTAAATGGTTGTAGTGCGGATACACCACCCACCTCTTCAAATCCAAAATCAAATTGAAAAGGTTTAGTAGAACTTGCTTGTGGATTACCTGCAGATGCTTCTGCATATCCACCCGAGTCAGCTCCATCACCTTCAAGTGTTGTATATCCTGATGGTAATGCGTTATGATTTGTATTCCTTTGTAATGACAACGGAGTTACATAATACATTCGTGTTCTACTTGATAGTGCGTTGGAATCAGGACCTCTTTCATTAATAAGGTATACCATTTCCCCTGCAACGGGTACTCTTTTTATGTTGGTATCCAACGGCCATGCAATTTTTTCAACCTTAGTTCTACCTGATGCCATATTTACTTCAACCTTAATTGAGTAAAGTAAATCGGAATCAGAGTCTTGTAGTTTTACTTCTGTAACGAGACCTGTGGCCATTATACTTCTCCTGCTTCTTCTTTAGGTAGGTCTTTTTCAACCTCATCTATGGCGTCCATCAATTGTCTTTTCTCTTCATCAGACAACATATAGTTTCCACCATCGGTGTTATTATCTTTCATCATTCGTTGAACAATTGCTGCAAGTTTTATTAATGCGTCATCGTTCCTAACGGATATGTCGAGATATTCCTTTATTAAAGGAACAACTACTGAGGCATCATTTAGATTCTTGACCATTGGTTCAAGTTGTGCAATCAGTAGTTTTATTTGTCGGTCTTTCTTTTTCTGATTAGAATAAATGTCAGCCATTACATCTGAAAAAGATTTACCTTTAAAAATTTCATCGTCTTTGGTCATTGAATTCCTCGATTCTATGATTTATTTCTAAGTGTCCTTTTGATACAAAATCGATGTACAACTCTTTATATACATTTTTTAATTTACCAATTACTTTTGTAATATATTGGGTTTGAACACCAGTTCTCTCTCTAATAAGTATGTAAAGAGCCTTTTTGTTGTAAGAATATAAATCATGTCTTGTTCTAAATAGTTCTGTAACTGAGTCTGCTATTTTTTGTTCTCTATCTTTAGAAAACAGCTTGTATAGATTTGCGTCAACATATCTAACATAGAAATCAAAAAAGTCTGCTATTGATTCTTTTAACTCCTTATCGTAAACTTCGTTACCTATATTTCTTGAACTATCAATATACTTTACTTCGGTCTTTTGTTTCATTCTTTGATAGTTCTGATTATTCTCATTGAATAAATAGTTTCTTGCTACCACAGTAAAATAAGAAAACGCCCTACCATTAGCTCCATTAAATTTATGAATCTTTTGGTTTAGGAACGCAACAACATTAGCTTTGACATCATCATATGGGACATCGAAATAATATGTCTTATATGTGTGAATAACATTTTCAGCTAACTTGTCAAATGGATAGTGAATAAATCTATTGTAGATTTTATTCTTCATCTTATAGTCGTCTGAATTGTTGTATGCGTTAATAGCTATTTCAGTAATCTTCGTGAAATACCTTTTACTCCTTTTCCTTCGTTTCCTCGGCATAATAATTTTCAAGTTTTTCTATGATTGTATATAACTGCTTAAATACAAATCCAGTTTCATCATCATTTTCAAATGCTCCTTTAGTATCTAAGTCCTTCATCTTTTGCATTGAGTCGTCTATTTCCTTTGCAAAGTCAGATATAAATTTTTCCTGTTCTTCAACAATTTCTTCAGCAGCTTCATTCTTTCTCAGTAAATTCCAAGTAGTGAATGCAAATACTATTGTTGTTAAAGACAATATAATAATTGTTTGTACCATAATTTTAATCTTCTACGATATCTTTAAATGCATCAAATACTTTTTTAGTATCCTCAGTCGATGTCTTTGAGGTATTAAATGTATCTGATAATTTCCCTTTTGTAGATGGTCTTCCGTTTGGATTACGAGTTGACTTTACTGGTGCCATTTCTTTTTGCCATCTTTCATACTCATATCTAGCTGCATTGATATCTGCTTGATGCATGATATGAGGTAGAGGTGTTTTAAGGGTTTGGTCTTTATTGAAAGTAATATAATACTTTTTATTAGACTCGTCATACAACCCATCTGTAAGTTGTATTCCTATCCACTCCTCTTCACTACACTTAACTCCAAAATAGTTTAGAAGATAAAAACTTCTAAGACTATGGTCCATATAATTTAGGTTTGGATTTGTTTTGTAAATCTTACCTTGGTTTTTAACATGCCACTCGGAGTCGTTTTTAATATAGTGGTCTTCTTCAACCGAACCAAGTTTACCTAAGTCGTGATGTAACGCCGTAAATATAAGAGACTCTTTACTGAGTCCTTCTAAATCAAGACCCCACTTTTCTTGTAGGTCATATATACTAAGTGCGTTTCTTGTAACTCTAAGTACATGGTCAATGTATCCACCAGGAAATGCATTATGATAATGTTCAACTGATGATGCAGGTGTATAAATTATTCTCTCTTCAAAATGGTCATACATTTTGTTTAGTGATTCTAATCTCTCACCTGTAAATGTTTGGTTGATTAATTTTCTAAATTTTTCGTAATTACTTACTAATTCTTCTGCAGTAAAAAAGTTTGTCATTTTATATTATTTTATCTATTATTCCAAGTTCTAATGCTTGTTCTGAAGATATAAAGTAATCATTGGACGATATACTTTCCCAATGCTCTTTATCTTTCTTTGTACACTCATCCATAAGTTGATTACAATCACTTTCTAATTCTTCACTAAATTTAGCATTTGATTTTACATCACTTAATTTACCTACTACAACAGTAGACAATTGGTGTACCATAATCTTTGAGTGTTTGGATGCCATACGAGTACCCGTACCACACGCCAGTAATAATGCTCCTGCGGACATCGCAGCTCCCCTAACGATGATATTGTATTTGATACCTTGTTTTTTCTGAGACCTCATAAAGTCAATTAACCCAAGAGTTTCAATCACATCACCGCCTGGTGTATTCAATAAGATATTGAATGTCTTAACATCACCACCATTAAGTTTGTTTAGTAATCTTGATTTTGATATAACATCAAATGTCATACCAGATTGGATTTCACCTTCTATAATAATAACATTATCTTGAGTGTCTATTCCATAATCAAAATGTCTGAAGTGTTTTCTATCAGGGTCTTTGTCTGGTGCTGATGCTTGTTTTCTTTCAGCCTCAGTTAACTCTTTATCATATCTAACTTCAAGTTCGTCTTGACTTGTAGTTGTCTCATTTCCGTATAATTCGTCCATAGGTTTAATTATAATTTATACTAATATACAACATTTATTTGTAATTACCAAATCTTATTGATGTTATTTAAAGATTTCTCCATGCAGCGGTCTTCGTAGTACCCTTAGTTATATTTGCAGAAGGTATTTTTTTAATTACAGGTGGTACATTCTCACCATATAGTTCTTTTGCATCTTCGTTTGGTACAAATCTAACTTGCTCATTATCATCAAAAGTTCTTACTTGATTTTCTGGTTGACTTTCTTCCAAAACTTCTTGTACTTCTTCTTGCTGAGGTTCTGATGGTTCTTCCTCATCTTCTTCAACAATGGGTTCGTGATAATCACTATCAGGGGTAACCCCACCATTCCCATCATGTATAATATTGTCTGTGCCGTTGTCATCTTTTCTTCCTAATAATTTATTTAATGCAATTACCATAGCGATTGCTAATGGGTCAAAAACAAATACTATTAATAATGTAAACCAATTAACAATTACATTCATTGGTTTCTTAGTTAACTCTGCCATATATCTAAGTGGACCTATCTCAGCCGCCACTTCGTTATTTGATTCAATATCTAATACTTGTAATTCAAGTTTTGTAATTGAGTCAGTTAATTGTTCAAGTTTCACATTTATACCTGCCCTTGTTTCTACCGCGGTATTTAATTCTTTCGTTAACAACTTTCGAGTTGAGGAAGATTGTGTTGTAATAATTCTACCCAATGTATCTGTATATTGTATTCTGTTATTAGAGATACCATTCCTCAAATCAAGGATAGATTTTGTTAAATTACTTTTTTCTATATTGTAATAATCAAGTTGTTCTTGGAATCGGTCTCTCTTTAACTCAATTACTTTAACTTGTTTTTCTACAATTCCCAATTGGTCTGCGGTTGTTTGATATGCCGATGTTAAGAATCCGTAGATACCTAATGATGTAATCACCATCAGTATACCAACTGCAAGAGTTAGATACCACTTCATCCATCCTGCTTTACTCCAATTATTATGTAGGTATGATGCGGTCACAAGTTTTGCTACTTCTAATGCAGCTGCCATAATAATAACCTCAAACCTGGCTCCTGCGAACAAAGAACTCAATCCAAATACTGAATAGTAAGCTGCAGAACCTGCTACTGAGAAGGTACTGATAATCATTAATAGGACGAACCCATTTGACCTGTTGAAAAGTTTTTTCATTTTTTTTCCTAAAAATTGGTTTTACTAACTTTTAAAATTGTACTTATATAAGACAAAGTCGCTAAGTCGCTAAGCTTCACCCGTACTTAAGTACTCTATAAATATCAAAAGTAAAAATAATAAAACAAATAAAAACAAGCTTTCCCCATAGTTGTGCCCTTTAGTGTCTACTAAAATTGGAAAGATAATTTAGAACAGTCAGTTCTTTTGCCTTAGCTTCAACCACAATATCAAGGTCATGACCATAAGTTTTGATTTCAGAGTACAAATAATCTGAATGTGCCTGTGCTCGTGCAGTCTCATCCTCAAGTGTTTTTGACTCAGAGTAATGAACAACTGGTTTGATATCACCCCAAGTGGACATCGCCAACTCCAATGCTTCTTGTTCTGATAACCCACCTGTATTGAATGTATGGTGGTGATAATCAAAGACAATTGGAATGCCAGTCCTTTCGTGTATATACATTAAGTCCTTGACAGAATACATACTTGCCTTGTCATCATTCTCAACAGTAAGTCGTGTCTGAACAGATTCAGGCAACTTCTCAAAGTTTTTACAGAACCTATCCATAGCGGACATCTTATCACCATACACACCATTACAATGAATATTGATTTTGTTGTAAGGAGTACGAGACAATCCCATCAAGTCAAATATCTCACCATGAATAGTTAAGTCTCTAAGAGTATTGTTTACTACTCGTTCATTTGGTGATACAAGAACATTGAATGGGCCAGGATGAGATGTGATTCGTTGACCATACTTTTCTGCCAGATTACCTGCTCCCTTGAGGAGTGTAGATATCTTACGATAATCAGGCATATCTGATAACTTGAACTCACTAGCCCAAGGAACTAAATCAGAGGTCATACGGAATAGATTGAATCCGTTCTGATGATTCCACTTGATAATCTCAATAAGGTCTCTTGTGTTTTGTAATGCGAGGTCTGATGACCTTGTGATTCCTTCCTTAAGGAATGTTCGTTTAATCATACTACGATTTGTAGTAATCTTGTTTTTGCGTAGTGTCATATTGATACACGCGTAACCTAAGTTTGTCATTTTTTATTATTTAATTATTATACAATATACGAAAATTATTTTACAATTCCAAATTTAAAAGTTACCATCCGCAACTTGAAAACAAGTAATACCATTCGCTCTCCACATATCAACAACTTTGTTTCTATCATCGAATGTACAGAGAACATTGTCTTTACCAATATCATTTAACCAATCTTGTTTTAAGATATCATCGGGAGTAAAATCCTTCAAAGGTCTCATAAACAATCTGCTCCAAGGAACTTTGTGTTTGTTTAACCACGACTTGGTAGTGTGAATAGTACCTTTACTTCTACCACTAAAGATAATAACCTTGTGGTCAGTAGACGCCAACATCTGTGCCATCTTTATAACAGGTATATTAGGTTTATCCAAACTAATATTTTTAGGGTCAAAGAATTTGTCCCAATCTAACTTACCATTTGGTTTAGTAGATATCTTTCTTCTATCATCGATAAGAGCGAGAGTACCATCTAAATCAAAAATTACTATGTTCTTCATACTATTAAACTTTACATAGTAAAGATAATAAAAAAAGGGGACTCTGGCAAGCCCCCTATGTTAAGAAATTGTTAAATCTCATCGTACTCTACATCTGTAACTTCTTGGAGAAAATAGAAGTAACCATCACTTCCTCTGAGTACCATATCGCAGTTTAGATATTCTTTCCATGTTTCCACAATCGGTCTTCTTTCTTCATGGATTTTTCGAATGATTAAATATAGCGTATCATTATGTTGTAACTTCTTATATCTAAACCACGAATATGCTGACATCTAAACTACTTAACTTTTACTGTAATATTCTTTGCTTTCCTATCCTCATACTTTGGAATCTCAATATTAAGAAGACCATCCTTACAAACGGCTGATGTAGAACCTAAGTCGAAAGACTCGTGAATCTTATACTTTCTTTCAAGTTTACGATTATCCTTTTCAGCTTTGATTAAAAGATATCGGTCTTCAGTTTTCACATCAACATCTTTGTTTGATAGTCCAGGAACTTCCAACTCAATTTTCAAAACATCATCCTTAACCCAAGATGTTGGTGTTGAAATACTTTTTGCATCGGTGTCCCAATTTAACATTGAATCCATAACAGTATCAAAATTGCTATAAAATAAATTTGTCATAATAACCTTTTTTTAATTAAACATTAATTTCTTTGATTATTATAGTACCAATTGTGTACCAAATGGATTTGTATGACAAAATGTTAGTTTTGTAAGGTTATAGTATGACAAAGTGTCAGTTTAAGGATATAGCTGGTCCTTGTTTTATGACACGATACTTTCTTGTGTCCTCGAAACTCTCTTCAAGTTCTAACATTAAACCATCCATTTGAAACATTCGGATAGTATCATTCATCATCTTTTCATTATCACAAGTTATCCAAAGAGAATCGAAATCAAGTATAACACTAACCTTTGTAGTTTTTGGTTTGTCTTCGGGCTCTGGAATGAATTCGAACATAGGTTCATCGAAATCCTCATCTTCGAAATCATCGTCCTCAAGTTCACCATAAAGGTAGTCATGCATATAATAGACTTTCGTCATATCATCTAAACTCATGAAGTAATTAAATTCTGGCTCGTCCCATTCCATGATACTCCTTTTATTATAAGTATGACTCATGGTTTGTCTTTCCACAATTTATTTAGATATTCTAAACCTTCTTTATTGATAATCGTATTATCTGCTTTTATAAAATCAATGTAGATATCAATTATGGTTTGTACAAACTCGCTGGTAAACCTATCCTTCATCTGGTTAAGTTTTGCCCCCATATTAACAACATAGTTAGTATCAGGCGCCTGCTCTGAGTCTATAAGAGAATGAATCTTGTTCTTAGCGATTGTGTAGTAGGGTTCTTTTTTAGCGACAACAACATCCCTAACTGATGCGACATAGGTTTCAAGGTCAGACTTCTCACCAAGCGTATCATCTGCCAACATATCAAATATGTCGGATGACGCGAAGTTCAAGTAATACTTGTCGTGCCTACGAGACTCCATTATCGAGTCTGAACAGAAAGGTAAATTTTTATCATTCACTAATAAAAGATTTTATAATCCTAATCTATATTTTTTCTTAGACAACTCAACTGCCTCAAAACAAGTCATGGCTAATTTATTTAACTCGGCCATTGTTACTTCAAATTCCTTATTGTCTATCTGAATGTAACCTACCTTAGTAGCTCCATGTGGGTGGTTTGAGAAATCAAATTGTTCGTGTACACGAAAATCTAAAGTGTTGTAGATATTTCCGTACTTCTTTTCGTTTCGTTCCTGTCTTTCTTGAGGAACTCCAAATGAGTGGTTTACATTACCAAGCCTCAATTTGGTTTTATTATACTTTTTCATAAGTAACTAATTGTTGGTTATATACCAATAAATAGTTTTCTCAATACTAATAAAGTTAATTTTTCTTACGATTTCTTCGAGAAATTCTATCAAACTTTTTTTCATCGAATTTCATGTCTTGTTTAAGTGGGTGTGTTCTGTTAAAATGTTGCTCTATCTGACAAGACCTACTTGCCCAATACCATGCATCATACACCTTCGATTGTGGTGGGATAAATAACTCTTCACCCACCACAGTACCAATACCACTCGATATGTAAAACATACCACTTGAATTCATTTGAACCTTTGCGTTAGGATACTTCTTCCTAACCTTTCTTTGGAATGACTTAAACTTCCTCGTCTGAACTTTGTCCATTTACTTTGTTTTTTAAATTCTTAGTAAGACCTTTATGAATATGGCAGGTTGACAATTCCTTATTTACAGAACATCTGTCAACCTTCTTACCATTTTCAAGGAGTACTTCATATACCAAACCTCGTTTTAGTTTAGTTCGCTTCGTCACCATTCCAACTCTAAAGTGGCCGTTTACTTTTAATATAACACTATCTCCTTTTTCGAATACCATTACTTTATAACCTTAATTATTTTTGTCTCAATTACAGAACCAACTTCGAACTCAATTCCTGAACCTTCGAAATCCTTTGTAACTTTCACCTCTGCGTCTGTAACAGACACTGCGTTAACAACATATTGTTCAGTTAACTTTTTTACTTTACCTTTGTCATCTGTGTGATGTACTTTTACTTTTGCGATGTAATACTTCATAATTTAATTTTAATTGTTTAACATATTATCTAATTCTTGTTCATCAACAAGTTTATATTCCCCATTTGGATTTTCCGAATGAGCGTCTTCATATATAGTGTGGTAGAAACTCACGAAGTGTCCTTCACCGATATCTACCTTTCCTGCAGGTATCACTACATACCCATAGTTCTCCCCTTGGTCTTGCCAATACTTAGCATCCCTTGGGAATTCATTTAATTTTGCCATTTTTCATTTTTTTAATTAATGTTCCTAAATCTCTACCTTTGTCGGTAGTCTTGTATGCTAACTTACCATCTTCATTGACTACCATACTAACCAATCCTTTGTCTACTAAATTAGACAACGCCATATCAGTTTCGTATCTTTGATATGATTGGTAAGCGTCCACAATAACCTCAGATAGAAAGTCTTGTGATTGTGATGTTTTTAAACCTTGTTTGATATAGTCTGCGAACACATCCCAATCGTTTATATCAAAGTTACCTTCCATAAGTTCTGAGACTATTGTTGAGGTAAACTCTCTAAGTTCTGATTCACTCCACCTCATCTTGTTCATCTTTAAATTCTACTAAACTATCTAAATATTCCATTGAATCAGAACTGCCTATTAGACAATCCACCTTCGGTCCGTTGTATCTATTCAACACCGACTCGGCGCCCCAATCTTCAACCATCTTTTTAAGTTCTTCTATGGTTGGTAAATGTACTTTATTAAATCCCATCTTTATTTTTTTTATCCCAAAAATGTTTCTCGTTTTCTTTTCCCATCTTCTTGATTGAATCCCATTTCTTTTTATCAATAGTATCACCTCTAAGTGACGCGTCAAGGAAACTTATCTTTTTTAATTCATGTGAATTTAAAGGTCGACTCTTTGTTTTTAGATATGCTGATTTTGAATCGAGATATTCTAAGAACCAATCAAAATTATGTTGAGCCATCTCGTCAAGTTCTTTATCCGTAAGTGGATTTTCAGGGTCGTACTTTGTAGTCATAACTTTAAATATACAAAAATTTTACTTATTTACCAAACTTTGTCTCTTCAATCTTTCAACGAGATAGAACTCATAGACTTGTTCTGCGTCCATTAGTCTACTCTTCATAACCTTATTCCAAAGACAAAATCCAAATTCTTTTTCTAATTCTTTTTTAAGAAGGTCTAATGTTTTTATTTCGTCACGATGACCTTCTTCATCTAATTTATTTGCTCGGACATTTTTCATATAAGACTTTTGCCTAGCCTCATTCACATATCCCCAATAGTCATTTGAATTTGGATTCTTGTAGTAACCTTCCATTACCTCATCGTAAATGGCAGAGGCCAGCTGTCTTGCTGCCTCTGCCTCTGAGTAATAATGAGAGTAATCGAAATCACCATTGTTAATTCTTTCTATCAAGGATTTTTTTACTGATAGTTTTTTCTTCCTACCATTTGTCCACCATCTAAATTTGTTATATCCCATATCTTAGTAAGGAGATTCTACTTCATCAGTATTAAACAAATCTTCATTCTCTGGAACCTCACCCAAAAACTTTTGGATGAATTGTTTCATATAAACTCTTTCAGACTGAGCCCCACCACTTTGGTCAAACATTGGGTAGATAGTAATCTCAGCAGCTTCACCTAATTCGAAACCATCGTAGAGTAGAGAACCAATCTCAACTGCCGTTCTCGTAGACAATGCGTTACTAAGTTTTGGATTTTCAGACATCAAGTCACCTCTTGTCATTGAAGTAATCTCAGCAACATTAGACAAAATGTTTTCATCAACCGAAGGATACATCATTTGAAGAAGTTGAGTTTCCTCTTCGTGAGTTAGAGTGTCCATTTCGATAACAGTAAATCTGTCTAACATCGCTCTGTCAAGAGCTCTTGTAGCGGTGTACTCATTACCGATGTTAGCCGATGCGATGAACGAAACACCATCAGCGACCTTGACAACAGGAGCGTCAGCCGCTTCATCTAATCTCAAGTATCTTTGACCTTGGTCAAGAACCGTCATTAGAATATTGTGAGCCTCAGGGTGAGCTCTCGTCAACTCATCAAGGATGATAACAGTATTTGGTGTTTGAATCGCCTTAACAAAAGGTGAAGTGTTGAACACCGTACCTTGTTTGGAATCGAACTGAGTGTTACCAATCAGAGTTGTTCTTGGGTCTTGAGTAGAACCAAGGTTGATGATGAAGGTGTTGTAACCTTCGAGTGAATTAGCCGCTGCTTTAGCCGCCATAGTTTTACCACAACCGGCAGGGCCAGTCATCATAATGTTTTTACCTCTAAGAATGTTTCTTACTAAGTACTTCCACTTTAGGGACTGCATGAATAACATCTTAGGTTTTAGACCTTCTGACTTTTCGTGAATGAAACTAAGAACATCAGAAGTCATCGCTTCAGTAGCGACAGAGACAGGTTCAGGTTTAGAATACTCAAGAGCGACAAGACCGCCATTAGGAGCGGTGAAGTTACCAACTGGCTCAAGGTTTTCTTCTACCTTAGATGCCGGAACTCTTGTGAAGTCAATCTTACCATCAGTTAGTCTACCACTAACTCTAACTTTGAACCCATACTTGTCGGGTCTTTTGAAGGATTGTCTTACCCTTTTGTAAAGGTTAGTACCTTCTTCATTGAACTCAGGAATCAAGAACTGCTTTCCTGCCGAATCTTCAAATAGAAACTTTCCATCTACTTGAACAATCTTTCCGAATACTGATTTTTGTGCTTTCATCATTTTTACTTTTTAATTATTAATTACTCTTATTACTTATTACTCTACTAAAGTACGACATTAATTTGACAATTCCAAATTTCTAATGTTAAGAAATTGTTAAATTTTCACCTCGAACTTTTTATTTAATGTTTTGGCTAACTGAGTCATGTTATCAACATTGATAAACTCTGAGTCCTTTCCGTACATTTCCTCAAACTGAGTCTTACTACTTCCATAGTATCCATCAGAGATAAAGTAAGATAGGACACCGACACCTGCGTTTCTAACTTTCTTAACTTGGTCAGCCGTATGTTTTACTGCGTAGTCACCACCATAACTAATTTCTTTGTTGTCAAAGCCAGGCCATCCATCTGAGAAATTGATTAGGTAACTTTCTACGCCATTTTTTGTATTGGTCAACTCTTTTAGAATCGCTTCAAAACACAACCCTTCAGGAGTAGTTCCACTTGGTGAAATGTATTTAAACAAGTTTACAATTTTAGAAAACTTATCTTTTCTTGAATCATATGCAATCATCATTAGAGGTTGACATCCACTTCCACTATTGTAGTAGATACCTCTATAAGAAATCACTACATTCATATTGTCGGTCATCGATGCCGCCTTTGCAATCGCTACGGCTGCCGTTTGAGTGTTGTACCACTTGTCACCACCCATAGAAGAACTTGCGTCAATCGAGATGTGTACTAAACAAGGAGTCGCCGTATTGATATTGATTTGGTCAAAGATTTGGAAGTTACCAAAACCAATCTCGTGTAACATTCTACCATTTAACTTACCACTCTTCATTCTTGGAGTGTTGTCGATTCTCTCTTCGTTTCTTGTCTTAAGTTTCTTACCTAAGATAGTTCCAAGTGTAATACCTTTTCTAACTGCCGTATCGTTTGAATCAACTCTCCAACTTCCTAAGTGACCAATCATACCTGAGTCAATCAATGATTGATTTACATTTCTGATTACATAGGTCTGAACACCTTGAGATTGATTTCTCCAATAACCTTGGTCAAGTCCTTTGCCTGTAACCTCAGTTTCGATATCAGCTTTATCAAGAACATCGATTTTCTTTTTGTCAGCCTTAGTGATTGTAGTTTTTTTGATATCACCATCTAAGAACTTCTTTTGTTTCTCGATAGCGTTATCTAACATTTTCTTTTGTTTATCATTCAAAGGTTGGTAGTCACCGCCAGCACCATTCTTGTTACCGAGGCCAGTTGGTTGAGGACTACCTTCTTCGGTAGAACCATCATCCTTACCATCATCACCCTTAGAGTCTTTACCTTTACCACTTCCGTTACCTTCCATTGGTGAACCATCAGAAGTTGGATTGTCATCAGAAGACATCTCAGACTTACCATTAGTATCATTGTCATCACCACCCATTTCTTTTTCAGATGACTTAGATTCATACTCAGCGTCTTGTACATTTTCGTGGATAATCATATAAATCTGACCTGCCACTTCGAGTGCGTCATTTGATGTTCTTAGTCTTGAAATATTTTTAAGGTCAAGAAGATTCCAAATCTGTTTCAATCCTTTAAGAGCTTTGAGGTCTCTGTTAGAGTTAGTGATGTTAATCAATCTAAACATATAAGAATCCCAAGTCTCGTCTCTATGTTCTGAAGACTTAAGACCTTTGTCCACTACATTAGAGTGGAAGTACTTGTTATACATTGACTCATAGTACCCTCTATAACCAGGCGCTGATTTGTAAATGTAATTGTCAATTCGTCTGTCCTCAACATAGTTAAGTAAATCTTTTAACTTACTTACAATGTCTCTTCTTTTTGACCACCATGCGGTAGAATACTCATCACCATCTTCAACCATTTGAATATATGATGATAAAGTTTTTACCCAAGGTAACATAGATTTTGGAAACCCTTGAAGACCATTGTTGTCCATCAGAGTTTTTAACATTTCGAAGTCAGTAAGTTTGATGTGAGAACCTTCGTGAAGTGCTAACCCAACCACAGGGTCGAATTCTTTGTCATTCATTTTAGCTGATATAACAACCTCTTTACCATCGGTGTAACTATCATCACCCCTACCATTAAAGGTAACGGGAATAGGTTGGCCTGTAACGATACTAACGAAGTTACTGATTGACTTTTTGTATGCCATCAACTTCATTAAGTCATTAGACTTCTTCTCAATTTTGTTAGGTTCATTATCCGTATCCCATATTGACTTGTCAAGCCAGAAGGAAGAATAATTCATGTGGTTTGTATTTCGCATAATTCTCATTTTTTAATCTTACAATATAAAGATAAGACATTTTTGTCTAATTGCCAAATTTCTAATGTTAAGAAATTGTTAAATTTTGCCTTTATGTTTTTCTTTACGAGTATAGTGTTTCTTGCTTTTATGAGGCATTGGAACCCTGAGTGAATCTCTCCACTCTTGAAAGGTAAGGGTTACCTTCTCTAATTTGATATTTTTATCTGATTTAGCCATAATGCCTTATCTCTTTCTTTACTATGTAAAGATAGTGAATTAAGTTGGTATTGCCAAACTTTAAATGTTAAAATTTTGTTAAAGTTTTCAACACTATATGTTAATAACTATTATAGTTTACCTTCGTCTCGTAGATTTTGACGAATTTTTGTAGCAGATATATCGTGAATATCGCCTGGTGGGATGTGTTCTATTATATCGTAACCAACACCTCGACCATAGTTTACAGATTCAATATCAGGTATTATTATTATTCTAACTCTACCATCATGTATAAGGTCTTGAAGTTCTATATGTAGATTCTCGTATACTTCTTGTGGTGTATATGGTTGGTTCTCATTCGGTTCAACATCACGAATAGCAACACAAACATTCTTACCTTCGTTTAATCGTTGGTCGATTAACCATCGGTGTCCTTTATGCCAAGGTTGCCATCTACCTATGAATAGTGAGTACTTCATTTAATGTTTGTATTGGTAGTTTATCATCGGTACATAACCATATATCATCTGTACCTATTTCCATTGCGTCTGTATGGTAGTGTTCTCGTCCTCTAACTTCTTGTGTAAATAAGTAAAACATTTTAGGGTTTAAATCTAATAGTTCATCTCGTACATCTTTGTATGGACCAACAACTGATATGACTACATGAAAGTTTTTATGGTGAAGGAATCTGGCAATAGTAGTAACCTTTCTCATATTGTTCTTACGACCCTCTTCACTATAATCAGTATTACTAAATACCTCTCTCATAAAATCACCATCGATATGTATTACAGGGTTACCAATGGTCTTATACTCGAAGTGTTCTTTTAAAAGTTTTGCTATTGTTGTCTTACCTGCGCCGGGCTGACCATAGAACCAATATATCATTCGTACAACCAATTGTCAAGTTCTTCGACTTGAATTAAACCTAAGTCTTCTTCTCGATTTGCATCCATGATATTAAACTCATAAAATGGATTGTGTCTTTGTACGAGTGGTGTATCCATAAAGAAATTATTTTGAACAATACCAATACCCCAATCAGTATCTACTACGCAAACCTTTAAATCTGTTCTACTTGTTCTTAACTCATAGATTGCTTTCCATACCGTACCATTCCATTCTCTATATTCACCATCCACCAAGTAGTCTTCTCTTGCCATAAAAGAATTTGGTGGATTACAATCGTGTAATAATATGTAACCATTTGGATTTAGATATCTAAGAGAATTGTGAATGTCTTTTTTTACCTGATAAGATTTGTGTAACCCATCTATGAATACAACATCGAATCTATCATTAGGTCTTCTATCATCCATGAATCTAAAAAACTCATCAGATGTCATCGTATGGTCAACAGGATTTTCTTCGAACTCAACGCCAGGGTCTACACCCTCTTTGTGTTCACATTGTACTTTGTCAAAACAATGAGTAGGGTCACATACGCCGATTTCAAGATACTTTTTAAAATCGTTCTCTTTTATTAGTTTGTTTATAATATCAAATCTATACATAATAAAATTTATTGTAGCCCCTAGGAGAATCGAACTCCTCTTTCCAGGATGAAAACCTGGCGTCCTAACCGATAGACGAAGGGGCCAGTATATTAGAGCGGAAAGGTGGAACTGCCCCACCATCTCCACATTGGTAATGTGGCGAGTTTCTTTTAACTCTTTTCCCGCTTAGAGCGGAAGGTTGGAACTGCCCCAACTCCTTTGTACTGGATGTACAACGACTTTCTTTTAAGTCTTCTCCCGCGATTGTTTACACAATATACAAAATAAAATTGACATGGCCAAATTTTTAGTGGAGAATATCGGAGTCGAACCGATGACCTCTTCGGTGCAAGCGAAGCGCTCTAGCCATCTGAGCTAATTCCCCAATAAAGATTTATCCTTTTAACAATTCCTTTTCATCCGATTCGGATACAGGAATGTCGTGACCATATTCTTTACCAAAGTTTTTAGTAAGTACCGACAACTTGCCAGTTGCGGATTCTAACTTACCTAATAACTTATCGATTTCTTCTGTGTGTTGTGGATGTTCACCTATCGCAACAGGTGATTCAAAGTAGATTGATAATGTCGCCCTTGCGTCCATTATTTCTGCAGTATACTTTGCCTCTAAGGCTTGGTATAATCTTCTTGATAATTTACTCATAACAAATTTGTTTTTAATAGTTAACTTTATATAAATATAATTTTATTTTTAATCAACGCTATATAGATTATATTTTAGCGTTATCTCTTCATCACTTGGGATTGGTCTAAGTGTAAACAACATTAGATTCCCATCGATATCTTGTCTTACTTCACAATTGGGAGTATCACTATGATTTATGAATCCACCCAATGGTGTTCTGATATATCCGTTTTCAAACTTATCGTTAGGTATATGAGTGACTCCTATGAATCTTGCGTGTGGTAACGACTCGGTTGAATACAATCCTAACCCTTCAATTTCAGATTGTTTAATTGTAACTTCTTTTGGTAGTGGTCTATATGTCATGTGGTTGGGTTAATGAGTTATTATACATCTCTGTTCTGTATTGTACACCGACACATTCATTCAATGCGAATGTAATCAAGTCTTTTTCAAAGATATAGTTGAGGTCTGTTCGTGGTGTTTCACAATATAATGCAGGTAGGAATTCGTCAATAACAAATATCATTTTTTTATACTTAGCTAAATGATTCTCTACTAACTTTTTAATTCCGTTCTTACTTAACAACAATGCGTGAGTTTGATATGAGTAGCCAGGTTTACATATCATATCATCTATTGGAGTATCTTGAACACCTTCAAATCCTGTTTGAAGTAATCTACCTAAATAAAATAAATCATAGTTCATAGATTTTACTTTATCAAGTTGTGACCAATCCATAGGTTTTTCAAATACAAAGTCATCTTCATATACAAGTATATTATCGTATCCATTCTTATATGCATCTTCCCATATAGCGATATGAGATAGTGTACATCCAATCTCACCCAATGTGACATCTCTTTGCCAGTAACGATTAGCATTATCTTTTACATAGACATCACTTGTATTTAAGTTCCAATCTTTATATGCTTCAATCCCCATCAATTGCATATGATGAGTTGTCAACTTCCTACCATCAATACCAAGTACTTCAAATGGAACTTCATGTGGTAGTCCAACCTTGTCTATCTCTTTTAGAATAGATGCGATGTGTTCATCACTCCAATCTAAACTAACAATGTATATTTTATCTATCGCCTTTTCGGTCATGTAACTCCTGTTGTAGTTTCTGAATTTGTAGTTTGTCCTTTTGAGTTTGGGGTCTTTTCATTTTCAACTCAAGAATCTTCGCAATGATTTCTTTATCACTCATTTAGTTTTTCTTTTTTAATTGTGTTAGTATATCAGTTACAAACTCACCTGCGTAAACCTTAGAACCAACACTCCACTTAGTGTTAAATGTTTCAGCCACAGTCAACGCATCCCCACTTCTATATTGTTTGTCGGTTTTAAAATCATAGATGGTAAAACATGCGCCGTCCATTTCTCTTTTAAAGACCCATTGTTTTTGAACCTTACCATCAGCACTTGGTTCATTGAATGTCGGTTCACCGAATGCTTGAATTAATTGTTTATAAGACCATCCAATAAGATAATCCTTTTTACTCGTCCCATCACATAAGGTGGACGCTAGTTGTTTGTCTCGAATTAAATTGTATTTCATAGTGTGTTTTTTTTAATTTTTTCGTGTGAAAAGGAAACTTCGTTTCCACCTTGCACCTTTGCACCTTGGCGGCTTAGTCACTTTTTCATATTGTCGAACCACGATTTCCAAAAGTTGTACCAAAATATCCATGCCGTTATCGGCCATAGAAGGAACGACCAAACCCTTTGTTCGTTTGAGGGGTTGTAAGGTTGACTCAATGCTCCCTTTCTATCTGCCCAATCCAATATAAGATTTATTATGATTGTACTGATACATCCTACTATGATATACATAGATATATAATCAAATGTTGTTAATGTGTTCATATTATTAATTTAGTTATCTATAATTATCTGAATCGGATATAGTTGTACATAGGTTCTTTTGGATTACTCGTAGGTACGATACCTTGTCTATACGCTGGAGTATTAGTATCATATCTTTGAATTCACCAAAATTTATACCATGGTTTCGGTCTCAACTCAATCTCATCTATCAACCACTTCAATCTCTCACCTGCCATCATTGAACAATCCGATTCACATAACTCTGCGATTTGTTTCAATTGTTTTACTATCTTACTATTATCCATGTGATGATGAGTATGCCGAGTTCGTTGCTTTCTCTAACAACCAACTTGATGATTGAACTTTATCTCCAAGATTCCATACCATATCTACTCCCATAGAATTACAATAGTCCTCTTCTGGTACATTACCTTGTCCTCTATCACCACCATTTCCAAATGCCATAGGTAGTTTATCACCAATGAATCTATCATTAGTTCTATCTTTATAATCTCTACGGAAGATATTCACCGCAGAATAAATTCCATCACACACAGATTTATCACCTGCACTTCTTGGATTACATATAATAGTTTTAGTTACTCCCTTTATACGAGACATAATATATTCTCGTTCTTTCTCATCCATAAAAGGTTTCCCTTTCTTTTGAGTTAACCAATGGTCGTTATTTAGAATCACCCAAACTTCATCTGCCATCTCATGAGCTCTCTCAATCATTTCGAGATGTCCTTTATGTACGGGGTCAAAACCACCACTAACTAACATTACTTTAAACTTCTTCATCTAATGCCTGTTTAATTTGTGTTAATGCTATTTGATATGAGTCAACCTTACCTAAGTCTTTATCTTCTTCTTGTAACTTACTGGCTAACTGCATTACTTCTAATCGTATACCACATGCGTGTGCTTCGAATAGTATCTCTTCTATATGTTCTTCGTTATTCCAACTCATAGTGATTCCATGTATTGATGAATTAATATTGATATCCCAACAACTGCCATTACTATTAAAGAAACTTTAATCCCAAAGAAACTACTTTCGTATTGTTGTCGACTTCTTCCTTGCCTTAGCTCTATATCTTCTCTTGTCATTTCTATTTTTTCTTTTGTCGTGTTCTACAATTTCTTTATCCCAATTGTTATGTCTGTTATAATAACCTCTCAACTCAGGGTCATTTTCCATATCCCTTCTTTGAGAAGTATGCCCCCATCGTATTGCGTATAACAAACCAAACAAGTATAGTGAGAATATTACGAATCCTATTATAAACATTCCTACCATTATCTTCTTCGTTTATAGTTATCGTTTCTTCTCTGTCTAATGGCTACTGATGCTGCTAGTATTGATGGTACCCAGATACCAACAAATATCCCTTCTAACTTCAACCCACTAAACCATAGTGATACTGAATATAAGAATGATATGAATGCTAAAACTATTGGATAGTATACTTCCCAAAAGTCCATAATTAATTTTAATTTCTTTTTCATATTCTTTTAATTTGAATTTAATGCGTAATCACTTACCTTTGTAAATAGCCATGCTTGACCTGCCCCACCTGCGGAGTCTGGCTTCATAACTACCATTTTCATTCCCTTTAGAAAGAACATCAATCTATATTCCTCATTTTCTTTTTGGACATATAGATACTCTTCTTCTATTGTGAATCTTCCTGTTGAGGTTTCTTTACCATCTTCTGTATGTGATACTCTTACAAAAGTGTCAGCCGAATCCCCATAGTTCATATACAGAATACTTGACCCATCCCACGATGACCAAGTTCCATAAATGTTTTCATTCGATGATTGGAAACCCATCTTAGGTTTCTCATTCTGTGCGTGTGTATTAAGACAATATGTTAGTGTCAATAATACAATCATAAATGTGTAAACTTTTTTCATTACATTAATGTTTTAATAAAGTGGATGGTCCATGCCATTAGTCCGTTCAGTTGTAATACAACTAAGTTCCATTGTTTCTTAACAAATACTTGAACTAATACACAAATAAATCCTATTATAAATAATACGGGTTCAACAGTCCATTGTCCTGCCATCAAGAATCCTGCTCCCATATAACCAACTCTTGATGACATCCTTTCGGATGCCGTAAGCTTTCTTTCTTTAACGAGAGTCTCTAAAAACTTTCGCCATGCTTTTATCCTTAAGGTTTTCTTTTTAGATTTCATATCCTAAATCTCTTCTAATATCTTTTTTAACAACTTGTAAATACTTCCATCGTTTCTTATCATTCACAAATGGTACAGACCAAAATTGTTTTGTCTTACGCCATCTTGAAAATTTCCATCCAAACACAAATGAGAATACACCTAGCACCAATCTCAACTTGACTGAGTTGAGATATAAGGTTCTAACAGGTAGACTTGGTGCTCCATGTGTGATGTAGGTTCTAACTTTCTTATCCTTTAGGAATGGCTTTGGATATGCATATAGTTTAGTAAAGTTAACAAACTTATATGCGAACCCTGGCGTCAATACTTCGTCAAAAAATATTTCCATTCTTGGAGTTAATCTAAACCACCATACAGGTGATATAAAATAAATTCTATCAGACCATGTTATTAAGTCTTGATAACCCTTCATTAATTTAGTTCTTGGTGTACTATAATTGTCACGATATAAATCAATGATTTTAAGTTGTTCTTTATCCTTATGCTTTTTCAGTTCTCGTTTAAGAGTTTTGAGAATACCATTGTAACAGAATGACTTCTTGTCAGGATGTCCTATAACTATTAGATTCTTCATTAGTTGTTTAAAGGTGCTTTAATTCTTGGGTGTGACTGATAGTTGATTAATTCATAATCAAACTCCCCATTCATTATATCTACATTAGATACCTTTAGTTGTGGTAAGTCATAACCAATTCTTGTTATTTGTTCTTTTGCTTGTTCAATATGATTATTGTATATGTGTACATCACCAAGCGAACCAATCAGTTGGCCAGGTTTGTATCCAGTTTCTTCACATAGTAATAGTAATAGTGTACCATACGATGCTATGTTGAAAGGTAACCCAAGGAAGACATCAACGCTTCGCTGATTCCATTTAAGTGATAACTTGTTTTCTGAGTCTACATAACATTGGAATCCATAATGACAGGGAGGTAGTTTCATTAAGGAAAGTTCTGAGACATTCCATGCGCTGACAAGGTGTCGTCTTCCATGTGGGTCTTCTTTCAATGATTTAATTAAGTTTTTAATTTGGTCATGACCATCCCAATTCTTCCATTGTTTACCATAGATAAATCCAAGGTTACCCCATTGTTTTGAGAAGTCATCATCCTCTAATATTTTTTGTTCGAATTCCTTGACATCGTATTCAGGGTCTTCTAAGTCCCAATGATGTACTCGTTCATATACTTTGTATGCATCGCCAGTCCAGATGTGACAATTGTTTTGTAACAAGTATCTCAAATCAGTCCTACCTTTTAAGAACCATTTAAGTTCAGTCATCACAGATTTGACTGCCATCTTCTTGGTAGTTAACAAAGGAAACCCGTCACACATACAATGTCTGATTGTGTAATCAAATAAAGATTTAGTTCCGTAGCCAGTTCTGTCGGGCTTATCGTAACCGATATCTAAAATTTCGTCTATTAGGTCTATGTATTGACTATCTATTCTATTCATGATTCTATATTACATTGTAATATACAAATTTATTTTGACTTATCCAAATTTATTTTTGGTTTTTTGACTTGAATCTTTTTGCTTCGGATGTTTTACTATGTTTAGTCTTTCTACCCTTGACTCTTTTACGCCATCTTTCAAACGAACTTCTCTTCAGATTCTCTCTCATAATCTTACGGACATCATTCTCTTTGATTCCAAACTGATGTTCAATCGCCTCAAAGGGAGTCCTATCTTCCCATGCCATTTCTATGATTCTATCTATATCTAAAGTGTAACTCATAACCGATGATAGTCCCGAGTAGGAACAATTAAATTTTGATTCCATGTTTCTTTTTATATTTTTCTAAGAATGATTCACCAACTCCGACATCTAATATCTTACTGCCGATTGGTATCTTTGTACTACGAGGAGCCAGTAACTTATCGACATGAACATCGAATGACTCTACTCTAACCTTCCTACCTCGTGGTGGGATGTATGCTACTATTGTTGTATTCATAATGAATTATTTTTATACATAAAGATATCATCTACTATATAGTTTATGTTTAGATGAGCTTGTTTAATGTCACCATTATCAATTAGCTCTTTAACTTTTTTTAGTCGTTCTATTATTTCTTGTCCACTCATCTTGCAGAAGGTATTGGGTTGTGTATAATTTTTAAATGTCTATTGTCTAAATGAATTATTTCACCTAAGTGAAGTTCCCACTTGTCCGTAAGTTTTTTATCGATACACTCGACTACCATATGTGTGGGGTTCTTGTGATATGCGTACTGAAAGTATATGTACTTGATGTCTTTATCCTTCAGTCGTTTGGTCCAATAGGGTGTGTTGTCTCTGTACTCTATTGGTTTAGTCCCATTCATGATTCTTTCAAATGGGTCTCTCATCAAAACTAAATGTAAAACTTCTTTATCTTTCCAAATCATTTTAACCAGGTTAATAATATGTTAATTGAAATTAGTATGTTAGTAATCACCGCCTGTAATATGATTAATGTTCTAAACCTTGCAATTCTATCTGCTTCTTTGTCATCCTCACCAATCTTCTCACCTAAAGCTTTCGCCCATAGTCGCCACAACTTCTTCATTATTTCCAAGGTAACATTGTTAGTCCTACTTTATTTAGTAGGAACTCCATTATAATAACAAAGGTTAAACCACCTATTATTTGCCATGCCCAAAACTTCCAACATGTCAATCCTTCTTGCCACTTACGGAATCGACTTTTCTTAGCCCACTCGTATACTCCTAACTTAGAATTGATTTTGTTTGCCCACCATCCGATATCAAATAGGTTACCAAACATGATTAGTAGTTTTCTCATTTCTTCTTTTTCTTTTTTGGAATTACATTTCCGTTCTCGTCAACCACAGGTGCGATTTTTATTTCATAAAAAATCCATAACCAAATAACACCTAATGTTATAAATACTACTTTTGCCATAATCTAATCTTTGTATCTTTTTTTCTTTGGTTGGAATATAGGTATCGTTACCGACATACTTACTCCACCAAGAGTTGTAGCGAATATATCTCTTTCATCGAAATCACCACCCCTTATATTATCAAGTAATTCTTTTGCAACTCCTGCAGCCAATGATGTACATAAGCCAGTTATCATCGCCCTCTTTTTATCTTGATGTTTATTGTAAGACCATGTGTAACCTAATGCTGATGTAACTACCCCTGCACTAAAGTGTAATTGTTTATCATTTTCTTTTAACAATACAAATGGATTGTATGTTGTTTGACCAAACATTGTGGTCTTAATAAATAATATAAGTGTAATTATGAATAATGTTCTCAAGATGATTGCCCCTATTTGTTTGAGATTCACTACAACTTCTTTACTATATATATTCACTTTTTGTTATTACTATTTGTTAATATAATATTTTTTATATAAAACTCTACCCCCTGCGCGTAGTATCATTTCATCGCCTGTGACGACTTACGGGGTTCGAGTTAAAGTTTGTTTATTCTTATAGTTCGTTTATCTGTCCTTGGCCAGTCCTATCCACATTGAAACCAATAACAGGTTTGTATCCAGTCAACTTGTTTTGATGTTGTTGAATCAGTTGTTTAGTTAGTACTAACTTCTCAACATCCTTTTCCGTTTCTATCCAATCCATGAATAGTTTAGTTAACATATAATTTTTAATTGTTTTAATCATAATTTTTAATTTTTATTTATAGTGTTCGTCTAATAACATCATAGCGACCTCTTCACTAATCATGTTTTCGTTATATAGTTTCCAAATTAATTTTGTCATAATATTAAATAAATAATTTGTAATCCTTTTCAGCTTTGGTAGCCGATACCTCATATGGGTGAGACACATAGTCGTGACCCATATTGTAATATCTCTTAAACCAAATTGGTGATTGTAGATAATGTTGGTACTCGTGAATCAGAGTCTCGACTATCATCTTTCTACTTTTCATATTAGGATAGTAGATAGTAATCTCATTCATCATTGAACAATACTCAGCGTGACAACCATCCTCATCACCTTGAGCACCTTCTTCACCACTATACTTTTCGTATATGTTTTTGTGAAGTTCTACATAAGGAGTACATTCTTGAAACTTGGAAAAGCCATAATGCTTTTCAATCTTAGGATAAATTTCCTCAATTATCTGTTTTACTTTTTTTTCTGTCATAGACTTAATCATTATTACAATATAAAAGTACGCAAAACATTTGACTTTTCCAAATTTTCAATGTTAAGAAATTGTTAAATTTTACCTACAATCTTTGGACCTGATAGAGCCATCTCTACATAACCAAACTCTGGATACCTAAGTAGGTGTTCCATCTCGTCATAGTAAACCTTGTCCAAGTGTTGTGGTCTCGTTAACCTCATCCATAACTTAGTCCAGTTCTTCTGATTCTTAATCGTGTTGTGATATACAACTACTTTGATTCGAGTCTGTACTGACTTCCCACTAGCGATTCTCTGAACTTGTTCACTAATGTACTTGTCCATCCATCTATCAAGAGTCGGTGCACCTGATGCGCCATAGATAACAAACACATCATCGTTAGTTAGTCTTGCAACTTTCTTCAAGACTAAATCCTTGTGAGTGTCTTCGTAATCATAAACCATTTGATTACTATCTTCCAACTTCTTCTTGTCGAGGTTGTCTTGTACTTTGTCAAATACACCATCAACTTGTCCTGATGTTAATCCCATCAACATGAATCGTTGTCTCATACCAATAGTCTTCCACGAGTGTCCTGCCTTGTGGTGTTCCATACACTCATCAATAGCATCTTGTTTACTGAATGACTTACCTACATTAAAGTCTGCGTTGAGGTTATTACCCAACATCTGAACTTCAGTCTCTTGCATCAGAGAGTGAATGTCCTCATCAAGTATGAGACACTTTATCATAGTGTTCTCGGTGTGACCGATGTTCTCATCTCTCGTCTTCCAATATGCAGTCCTTGTGTGATTACCACTAATAAGGATTAACTCATAAAACTGACCATTGATAGTGACATCCTTTAATAATACAGGCATATCGTAGTTACCGATTTTGTTTCTTAACCTATCAACAATCTTTGATAGATTGTCGTGGTCTATCTCAAGTTTACGAACTTGCCACTTATCTGTGTGGTACAAATCCTTGACAGACATTTCAACAATGTGTGTCTCGTTAATGTATTCAAGTTCTGAATCTAAGATGAGGTTGGTGTGTTTACGAAAGTCATCGAGTTCCACCATCAAGGTGTTTACTAACTTCATGTTCAGTTCCTTCTTACCAGGATGACCATTGTGTTTGTTGTAGTACTTAGGATTGTTCTTAGCGTCAACCTTTGTCAACAACTCATACTCAACTTGTTTACACTCTTCTACCGAACCCCAATATAGGATATGGTATTCGAATAAACCAACTGCGTCACTTGCGAGAAGTTCTTTGAACACTTTGTTAGTAGATGATGTACCATAGAGTTTGTTACCTTCTTTGTGGTAACCAATGTAAATCATCTTGTCTTGTGTATTGACTATCATATACACATAAGAGTTACAACCATTTTTTGTACGAGGCCCTTCAGGTCGTAAGAAGATTTCGGGCCTTGTGGTATCGTCAAACATTAGTTCGAGATTCCATCCATTAGCTGTTCTAGCCATAATTTAAGTTTTAAAATTTATAATTAACCGCCTGCCTTTCTGACAAACTTAGTACTAATATACAACAATAAAATTTAACTGGCAAGCTTTTTAGATAAAACTTTTAAATAAAGTTGAGGTGTGACCTTCTTCCCACCCTTTATCTTTATAAAACTGATGTGTAGTAGGAAGGCAATATGTAATTACTTTATATCCTTTTAGATTTTCTTGACACCATTCCCATCTTACATCCCATAACATTTTGTAAATACCATTACCTCGGTACTTCTCTTCTACATATGCGTTTGCGAACTTGATGGTATTGTCAGATAAGAATAATAGAGAGTTCCAACCAATAGCTTGATTGTTATATAACGCAATCCATCCACACTCGTCCTTCGGAGTGGGTACAGACTCGGGCAACTTGTAGGGTACTATCGTTATATTCATTCTCGTTTCTCATAAAGAAATAAATATATGGAAAAGTTATTAACAGGTTATTAACAATTAGTTTCCACCTCGTTTACTTGAAGATACATTTGAACGCCCACCTGATGACCTTGAACTATTATTTCTTATAACAGGAGTACTCGTGTTTATCCTTGTTGGATTTTGACGAGGTTTCCAATTGTTGTTCGATGGTGGATTAACTCTGATGTTGTTATTAGTATGAGTTGGTTTTACATATCGAGTCCCATCTTGAGGAACTACATAATTGTTTACAGGAATGTTATTGTTCCTACTCCATCTGATAACATTATTGATTTCTCTATTTGCATTTGAGTTAGGTCTTACTCTGTTAACTCTATTGGTATCTTGAATGTTTTGGATTCGAGAACCTCTGTATCCGTTTATGTATGAGTAGTTATTATTACTTGCAATCATAGGGTCGTTATAATGAGAGTATCCGTAGTGATTCCAACCAGAGTACCAACCTTGTGGATATGGATAATACCATTGGTAGTATCGGTGATGTCTAACATGAAACGGATGATACCATCCAAACCAAGGATAGTTGTACGCCCACTCGTTCCAGTATTGGTGTGAATTAAAATAAAAATCAAAAGATGTTTGAGGATACCATATACCATTATAACGAGGATGTCTATTATACCAATACATAGAGTAAGGTTGATTACTCATGTACTGAGCAAAGTCCCATCTAAAGTTAAAATCAGTTCTTAGTTTTCTTCTCAGTTGAAATAGATTAGATATAGTATCTATCTTTGTTGAATCAGGAACTACAATAGTATAATCGTTAGTTCTGTAAATACCATCAATGTTACCAGCGGTGTTAAGAGTACTATATTGAAATTGTAATCCACAACCACTTAGTAACAAGACGATAAAAATAAGTTGAATAAGTTTTCTCATATAATGATAAATATGAGAATTTTATTAATTACATCTTAAAGGTAAGAATGTTAGACTTTAAACTATAAGACTTAGCAGGTACACCAAATCGCCAGAAACAATACTTTGTTGCCTCATCCACTTCGGACTTTGTTATGTTACCTACCTTCTTATACATTACCACCTTTTTAGACTTCGGTTTCCAAGTTACATTTACACCTTTTAGCATATTATTGATTTATTAATTGACATCTCATTATGGGGAGATGAATACCCTTAGTACCGATGGGCGGATTCGAACCGCCACGAACATTACTGCTCAAAGGATTTTAAGTCCTTCGTGTCTACCAGTTTCACCACATCGGCATCTCGTGTGTTCCCAATAGGACTCGAACCTATGACCTAATCATTATGAGTGATTTGCTCTAACCAACTGAGCTATGAGAACGACAACGATAGTGAACGAGACAGGATTCGAACCTGTGACCGTCTGCTTAGAAGGCAGATGCTCTATCCAACTGAGCTACTCGTCCATGATTTCAAAGAACATTACTAATATACGGCAGGAATGTTAAAAATCCAAATGGGAGATGTTAAAATTTTCGTGGACATCAAAGATACTAATACTACTACATAGGTATAGACTAATAATAATCCAGCTAACAATTATAAGGTATAGTATATAGACTAATAAAACATTCTATTCCAAGTTAACCAAGAAGGTTCACTAACCAACTTAGTAGAAAGAACATTCGAAGGAGCAAGTACTACATTTCTCTGAACAACACATCTATTACCATCCTTACTTACACTAACCAACTTATTGTCTCCACAATAGTCTTGACCGATAGCTGACCTTAACTCGCCAATCTTATCAAACCCATCAATAGGGTCACTTATACTTAAGTTTATCATAATTTTTAATTTTTACTTTTTTAAACACTCAATCGTATCGAGAAGCAATTCCCCCATTGAGCTTGGATATCCTTTTCATATCTCAGGGGAGCTTAATCCCTCAACTACTTCGGACCTTCATTGAGCTCTCACTCAATTACAATACTAAGATACGCAAACAATATTGAATTTCCAAACTTTTAATGTTAAATAATTGTTAAGTTTTCAACAAAGTTATTAACATTATACAGAATGAGCTAGGAATAAGTGGGCTAATTCAGTAGAATACTGGCTCAGAGGGGACTTTCCTATGGACTAAAAAACCGACCCCGGTATAAGAACGACTCACAGGCGACTGTAACTTGCTGATTACCAGTGGATTACACGAAAATACCCGCCCCCCTCGCTCAGTCACATGCGTTCCTTCGCTCCGTAGGCCTGTGATTTCCTCGTCCACTTCCCCTACCTCATCTGGCTCAGAGGCCTGAATAGGGTTAAATAAGGTTAAATTCTCCCTTGGGTGTCTCTCCCTATACCTATGTATCCGTATATACTCCCCTTTTTAGCTACTTTTTTTTTATATCACTTTTGCTTTTAGTGTCACCGCAGGGTTTTTTAAACCAGGCCCCCCCATAAAGATACGAAAAATATTTTAAATGGCCAAATAAAAAGTGTTAAATCGGCAATAAAGTTATCAACATGACACGATGTCAGTTGCGTTGAGGGCAAAGTTATTAACAATTTTATTAACAATTTAAAGTTATTAACAATTAAATGCTAACAGTATGACATAATGTCCGACTTATCAGGCGGTGACATAACCCCTTGAGCGTCAACGCTTTAGACCCCTTTAGTTAAAGTAACCCTCGAACATGACAATATGACCGAATTTTTATGGCTAAAAAGGGCAAAATACCCCCTAAAAATACTTTTCCCTCAGGAAATTTTGGTTTGCCGCGAGAAACGGACTTGTGCCTGTCTATAATTGTGGTAAATTTAGACCCATAGGGGTTATCTAAGTAGAGTTTAACAGAATTGTGGGAAATGTTAATGATTTAGCGCTGAAATCCCTTTACCTCATCTTATCCCTCATCTTCCAATAAAGAAATAGACGCATTAAATAAGGTTAAAATTATATGGTGTTTACCATAAAGTGGGAAAAAGTGGTAGAAAAGGGTGGAAAAGTCCACATTTATTTGTCGAGATAATGGAATAGTCGGTTCATTACGAAATAGAACGCTAAAAGGATTCCGATAAACTTAAGTAGTAGAATCATACTGATATAAGTAGGTAGAAGAGCATAAAAAAAGTCCTCAAAGACTTGTCTGAGAACTTGTTTCGATGACTTATATGAGTAAATATTAGGGAATTTTACCCTTGTTAAAAGTTCGTGGGTAATTAAGGACTCTACCCTACGATAATTGTCTTACCTTGATTCCAGCTCTCTATATGGTATCTGAAGTCGTGTAGGTCGAGAAACTCGTGAACTATTCTCCTCATCTCAGGGGAATTACCATGAATGATTTGTGTGTCAAGATAAGGTTTGTCGTACCCTAAAAGGTTTTGCTCTAAAATAGAACTAGCGTCCTTATGTCTTATACCATGTAAATCTATTATCTTCATAGTTTCCTAACATTCACACCCTACAATTATTTATTCCATTCATCATTGAAATAAGTGTCGTTTGGGCGTTTAACCTCATCTCTATTGTCTATGATATCATCACTAAAAAGGGATTTAGGCGCCTGATAGAATTTAGACTTCTTATCGTCAAATGTGTAAGCTTGAAAAGAAATTGTTTCCAATTGGGTACGATACGCTTGATAAAATGGATTGTGATATTGTATTGTCTTTATACCCTTATCCGTATGTATCGTTATAATACCCTCGTTATCTATTGTGATTGATTTAAGTTCCATAATTAGCTATATTTACTTTATCGTGTTTTGAGTCACCGCAAGGTTGTCGTGGGTTGGGATATGGATGAAAGCCAGAAGGGGAAATCGCATATAAGAAACATTTTGGATTCATTCAAAATTTTCTTTCGACACACGATATCGTCCCATCTCGGAAGGTCGATGTACCCTTATTATTCTTGGTTAGTTTGTAAGTCTTTATATATATCGTCTTCGGAAATGTCGATTGACATATCGAATCCTATATGGGGTCTTTGGGCGTTTTGTGCAAACCACATTCCTACATCACATAGAGAATCTACGATTGACCCTGATACTACTTCTTTAACTTCTTTCTTGCTCTTGTTTCCTACTTGTTTAAATGACACTTCTTTTACTCCGATTTCTTGTTTAAAAATAATTGATAACTTCCTCTAATAATATATAGTATTTTTTTTGTTATTGGCGTAAAGTCATAATCACTTATTTCATCTAAAGTAATCCACTTGACTTTTTGGTGTTCATTTAGTCTTGGTTTACCACTCTTGTATTTGATTAAATACGGATATACCATTAACCCATGGAGTTCTCTTTCTGGAATGAGATAATATGTTTTTATCTCTATATCCAACTCCTCTTTCCACTCTCTTACGATTGCGTCATCGGGAGATTCACCTTCTTCTACTTTTCCACCAGGCAGTTCCCATTTATTGGGAAATTTTGGGTTTGATTCTAATCTCTGACCTATAAGGAATTTATCCTCGTCCAGTAAAGTCCCACATACTATCTTCATCATTGTCCTTACTATCTTGTCGGATTATTCCGAGGTCCTTATAGTTGAATGGTAGGTCGTATTTCTTACACATGACAATCATTACTTCTACTGCTTTTATCATCTTTTTCGTTCTTGTATTCCACAAAAATGATTGCATTATATTGTCATCCATAATCACTATCTTCTTATATTAGGTATTTGAAAGTCTGACCAATCTCTACCTTTTAGGTTTTTATTATCGAAGTAGAATGTCCACTCGTGTTGTCCTGCCCATATTTGTTTTGTGAATCCACTTGGTATAAGTGCTCCACCCTCAACATATTCGGGTTCATTATCAAAGTGTATTGTTACATTCACTTTCACCTCTTCAAATACCTTGGATAAGTCTCGTTCAAATCTTTCGAGTTCTTTCCATGGTCCTCTGTTTAGTGATTCGTGTTGTAATGCACAATTTAGATAATTAAATGTTTCTCTGAGTGTTTCCCTATCATAACAATTGAATGCTGCTGCGGGTGCCATATGACCTTTGTCATATACATTTGCTTTATAGTCATTATTGTCTGAAGTTATATATCCCTTTGGTTTCCAAAAATCCATCCCACTTCTACTGATTTCTCCTGTTGGACACATTATCTTATATGTGACTTGAAGTGGTTGTTGATAATCTTCACTATATACAACATCGTAGAGTTCACCATCATAATGTTTGATTTGTGCATTTAATGTTGTTGCGAAACCGATAAAAGTAAAATATACCAATGCGAAATACATTAGTACATTTATAGAGTCAAATTTGTTGTTTTTCATTTCCTTGCTAAAACTTTATACTTAAGTGGTGGTCTGTTTCTCTGATATTGATTCATAGTCCACCTAAGTCTATCTGTCTTTACTATGAATACATTATCTTCACCCTCTTCTGGGTTAATGTAGGTTATTTGTACTTTGTATGATATTTTTCTAGCCATCGAATTCTAATTTTCGTTCAAAATATTGGGCAGCGTCCTGTATTTCAGGATTCTGTTTGATTGTTTGCATCGCAATCATATCTTTCATTTTAGTCGTTGACCATCCATGAGCTCTTGTTGTATACACAACTCTCGGTGGTAGGTCATCACCTGTAAAAGACTTGTTGATATAATCCTCACCTAAGATTCTTACATCGGGTTTAAAGAACTTAATTAAGTCATAAAGTTCTTCTTCTGTTTGATATACATATACTTCATCGATATATTGTATTGCCATCAATGTTCTATATCTTTCGTATAGTGGTATAACTGGTTTGTACTTTGATTTCCTATGAAGACTTGGGTCTTTCTGAAGAAATACTATAAAGTGGTCACAATGTCTTTTTGCTTCTTGAAAGGTATAAATATATCCAGGATGTATTAAATCAAAGTTACCTGCCACACATCCTACTATTTTTCGTTTACCTCTCATAGCTACATTGAATCTTTCTTTTTCTAAATCTTTATCCATAAGTGTTTAATTGAGCATTAATTTTATCTACTAACTTTTGATGTTTATTCAATCCATCATCTGTTAGTGTAGTTTTTAATTGTTCTAACAACTCAACAACTCTTCGTTTACCTCTGACTTTGGCGAACCCTCTGTTTTCTCTTTCTACTTGATATAAAAGAAATGCGATTTCGTCAGTTTGTCTCAACTTAGTTTCATATTTACTGATTCTTGAGTCTACCATTCTATTATCCGTTGAACTCCAATGTGGAACATATCCTTTGTACAACTCGTCCAATCTACCCTTGAGATATTGAATCTCCATCAGTTTGTTTAGTGTCTTTCTTTCCATCACTTAATAGTTTTGCTTCTTCTTTTTGTAAATCCTTTGGTAAATCTTTATTCTTTACCTTTAGTTTAGTTTCTTCTTCTACTCGGTTAACACAATATAGTCGTTGTTCTTTGTTTCCTTTACCCCATAACCATCCAATAGTCCCTTTGATTTCTTCAATCTCAGTTGAAATCCTATTTGTGTTATTATTGAGTATTTTTTCATCATTTTTATCTAATTTGTAATTCACATCGAATTTACCTGCCAATTCTAACATCGTTGCCAAATCTTGTTTTTCATATGCGTCTTTTACTGACTGAAAAATCTCATGTCCATCTTCTAATTTATCAGGATGAGTTTTGGCAGCAAGTCTCTTATAGAGATTCTTTACCTTTGTTGGCGCATTTTTGAGAAGCTCCTTTTGTCTGTCAAGTTCTTTTTGTCGTTCTTCTTGCTCTCTCTTTGCGTTTTCAAAGTGGGTTGCTGGGTTTTCGAAATTCGTCTGATTATTATCATTATTAGTTTTTACTGCTTTATCGTAGTACTTCTTAAAATAAGAATCAAAATCTTCTGTATACTTTTCAAAATCATCCTTGACATCTTCAAGTTCTAATTTTAAGTAATCTAATTTTAATTTTAATATCTTAAGTTTTCGGCTCACTACTCATCCTTCGAAGGTTCATCTACAATCATACACTCAGTAGTAAGTAGAGTACCTGCGACAGAAACTGCTTTTTCAAGTGCCGTTCTTGCAACTTTTGTTGGGTCAATGATACCTTTTTCTATCAAATCACCAAATGACTCATCTACTACATCATAACCCATTGTTGATGAAACCTCGGTTGGTGCTGATTGAAATTTATCTAAAATCACATCAGGTTTCAATCCTGCATTCTCTGCGATTGCTTTGAATGGTTCATCACACGCTTTTAAAATGACATCGATTCCTTTTTGTCTATCTAAGTTATCTTCTGAAAGTGAACCATTAATCATTTGTCTTGCGTGAATCAATGCAGCTCCACCACCTACAACGATACCTTCTTCAACTGCTGCTTTAGTAGCGAGTAGTGCGTCATCGATTCTGTCTTTCTTTTCCTTCATTTCAATCTCTGATTGTGCACCTACTTTTAATACTGCGACACCACCACTCAATTTAGATAGTCTTTTCTGAAGTTTTTCTTTTTCAAAGTCTGACTCAGTTGAATCAATCTCATTCTTGATTTGAGTGATTCTAAGTTCTAAATCTTCTGATTCACCATGACCACCTACAATAACACTCTTGTTTTTTGTAGATATGATTCTATCACAAGAACCTAAGTCATCCCAAGTGATATCTTCTAATTCTTTACCAAGACCACCGAAAACTACACCACCTGTTAGTGAACCCATATCTTTTAAGATTTCACTTCTTTCATTACCAAATCCAGGAGCTTTCAACGCCAAACACTTCAAAGTCTGTCTTGCTGAGTTAACAACCATAGTTGCCAATGCTTGACCTTCTATTTCATGTGCAATTACTACGATAGGTTTATTCTTTGATGATGCGTTTTCAAGAACACCAACAATTTCATCCATATCGGAAATCTTACCATCATATAATAGAATAGCAGGTTCTTCGTGAGTCACATTAAGTTTTTCTTGATTGTTAATAAAATAATGTGATAAGTAACCTCTATCAAACTCAAGACCTTCTACGATTTCAAGTTCGTCTTCAGATGCGTTACCTTCTTCAACAGTAATTACACCATCTCTTCCAACTTGGTGCATTGCCTCACCAATCATATCACCAATAGTTTCATCACCATTTGCTGAGATTGTAGCAACTTGTTTAATTTGGTCATTAGTGTTAACATCAATAGAGATATTATGTACTAATTTATCAACGAGTTCTTTTGATGCAATATCCATACCTCGTCTAAGTTCGATAGGATTTGAACCTGCTTTAACCTCATTCATACCTTCATTGAAAATATACTGAGCCAATACAGTAGATGTGGTTGTTCCATCACCTGCGTTATCTGCCGTTTGTTGAGCTGCCTCTTTGATTACTTGTGCACCAACATTTTTAGTATTATCTTCAAAGTTAATACTTTTAGCAACAGTAACACCATCTTTAGTAATATGTGGTGATGCTTCTGTTTGAATCACAACATTTCTACCCCTTGGTCCTAATGTTACTTTTACTGCGTTTGCCAATTCATTGACACCATCTAAGAGTTTTGTTCTTGAACTCTCTCCATGAAATACTTGTTTACCCATAACTTATTTACCTTTTTTTTGTTTTTCTCTTGCTTGTTTGATTTGTTCTGCTCTCCATTGTGGTTGTTTACCTCTAAGATTACCTCTTAGATTATGAAAACAGTTATAACATAAAAATCTGATATTATCTTTTTTGTGATTTGTCCAATCATCGTCCATATGGTCAAGAATCAGAGGAATTGTTCCATCTGTAACTCTTTTCTCATTGTAACCACAATTGTGACATTCATGCGGAAATTCTAATTCAGGTTTATGTGCATTATTAATTAGTCTCTTCTTTAGTAAGAAAACAGGATACTTAGGATGTTTACCATCTAATATGTCATTCAATGCGTATTTACCTTGAGTTACATTATATGGTTTCTTAACACCCTTACCTCTTTGATTCTTGTGTAAGTCCCAAAGATTTTTACCTGATTCTTCGTCTTTGTATAATTTAGAATATTTTTGATATGTAGTCAACGACACATTTAAGAATCTCGCTGCGCCTGAATTTGACTTGGAGTTCTTCATCGCATACCGAATCTGTGCTTCAGTTAGGTTCAAAGGAGTTCGTCCTTTTCCTAATACATAACCATTTGGCAATTTAGTACCCTTTTTCATATCCTTCATTTATATATAAATATGGTCTACCCATATTTTTCTACTATACTCTCTAAAAATTGGAATTCTCTGAAAGTTAGCGTTTGTTGATTCTTTTGAATCTTTTCTTTTAAATCGTGTAATCTTTTCTTGTCTCTATATGCAAATAATCCTTTTATATGTTTTGGATTTGAGTAGACTATATCTTCTGCAACCCTAACAAAGTGAAAGTGTCTGTATAATTCTCTTTTAATTATTTTCATTGTTTCCAAAATAATTGTACTGCTAATAAAGTAGATGCCAATACCAATGATACTGCCACCTTTGGTGTTATTCCTTGTTTAAAGAAATATGCGACTCCGAATGCGTATACTACCATTCCGATTGAAAATCCTAAAAACCTTGCTGGCCATAGTTGTCCATCAAACCCCTCTACTGCGTATTTAGTTCCCCATATATATAAAAATGATATAGGTACACCACATATTGCCAGTAGAAGTGTATTATCTTTGAACCAATCCCATTTGAATTGTCCGTTTAACTGAAAGAACACTGCGATGTGTCCTAACAGAAACCAAACTATACTCATCAATACACTCTTATTCATTATGCATTGATTTTCATTAAGATTTCTTGCTCTCTATATAGATTTAGCTTTTCACCATCTAATTTTAGTTGAACACCTGTATTTGGTACGATAACATTATCACCTACTTGTAGTTTCATAGGTATTTTTGTACCTGTTGTAGTATGTATACCACTACCAACTGCGAGTACCTCACCCTTCATTTGTTCTTTATTAGACTCGGGCTTGTACAACCCACCTTTGGTCTTTTCGTCTTCTTTAATAACTCTGACTAATACATAGTCATTTAATGGTTGGTATGTTTTCCACCATAGTTTTTTTTCTGTTTTCGCCATAACTTCTTTCTAATTTGATTACAATATACAACATTTATTTGATATTGCAAAATGTTTTTAACTATTTTTCGTTTCTTCTCAAGATTTCCACAAGCAGTCTTAAATCCTCTAAGTCATTAAAAACTATTGATGTGTCTACAATCTCTACTTCTAATTCGTCTTCCCATTCGTCTTCTCGGTTTGATTGGAGTTCAATCTCACCAACCACCAAGGTATAAAAGGTTGGACTTTCTACATTCTGAAATATACCTTCTACATTAACATTTTCATGAGAAGGTTCTTCACGCTCAAACCCTAAATCAATTAGGTCTTGCTCTGTCATTGTCATATTTTCCCCTTATCTAACTATATCAAAAGATACTACGCCATCACAATCCATACAGAACTCTGTGTCTATTCTTCCTCTAACACATGAATCATGCTCCCAAAGATATACTGGATTCTGAGAATCACATTCACATTTAGGACCTGTACAACTTAGTTGACTAAATCTTTTGAGTCTTGGATGTTTAATCCATTCGTCTTTTAAATATACCATAACTATATGTTTACATCACCAAAACCACCATTTTTATTAACGATGATTCCTTTGGCTCTTACCTCATCAGGATTTTTATCACTACTATTGTTGATTAGAATTCTCTCAGCTCTACCGATTCCCATAACTAATTGGTGGAATGGTATCCCTAATATATCCATCTCTTGAATAGTCTCGTGTCTTAGTGACTCAGGTCTTGCCGTAGTCAATACAATATGATGACCTTCTTTGAACCACTTTACCATCTTGTCTACCACACCTGGCAGAGCAACAGACTTGAAAGGGTCAAGGTCTTCGAAATTTACTTGATGTACTAAAGTCCCATCTATATCACTAAAAATTGTTTTTGTTTTTATCATAGGTTTCAAACTTTTACATTATAAATGTACGACAATTTTTGTTAATTGCCAAACTTTTAATGTTAAGAAATTGTTAAATTTTACCAATTTTCTCTTCTAAAGTGTTCATCATCCCAAGCCCAACTTAATAGTCGAGTCTCTTCGACATCGTGTAGTACGATGGTTTTATCTGTCATTTTATCATCATAGAAATATTCATAACCAAAACAACCTACATCTGCGTCAATTACTTGTATGATTCTATCTGAAAATATTTTACACCCATTTGCCCATTGAATGTCGGAATAAGTAGTTAATAATTCTTTTATCATTCTTGAGTTAGGTGCTGACCCATATACTGCACAATCAAACAAAGTATTATTTTGTTGTGTTGGTTTTAATCCTGTAAAGAATGTTATATTTTCACCAAGTTGATTCATACATAAATCAAAATTTTGAACTGGCTTTGCATCTGCATCAACATAAATTCCACCAATTTCATTTAGTAGTAAACATCTAATCCTATCACAAATGAATGCCCATTTATATAACTCTGGGTTTTTTAAGTAGTTTGTTAGGAATGGGTCATCGCTATATTTTTCAAAAACTTCATTGCCCCAAAGTTTACATTCGTAATTTGGATTTACTATTGGCATCGCATCCGTAAACTCTTTGATATGTTCGGGTATGGGGTTATCACCAACCCATAGTTGATGTATTATTTTTGGTATTTTTGTATTCATATTTCTAAATGTCCTAATTTTTCGTGTAATCTTTTCATATGTTTACAAGGTGAATATGGTCTAAACTCCCTTGCTTTACATTCACAATCTGTTATTCGGTAATCAGTTACAGTTACATTGTAGTAAGACAATTTACCTGTCTTCTTGTTACGACTACCCATTTCTCTATACTGCCACTTCCTCATTGTCTATTTTTTTCATTAGTAAATCATACGACAATTCAGTTGGTTCTTGAAATAGAACCTCATGGTCACGATACTCAAACTTTTCCAAGTCATTGGATTGTTCCTTAACTATCTCAGTTAATTTACCTTCCAAGTCATCAGTATACATTACAACATCCGTTGCCACTTCCATTGTGAACTGATGTCCACCTTTTGGTTTCCAATGAGTTCGTCCCTCATGGAATCCATAATTCTCATAATACTGAGTATCAATTACAATCTTTGCCATATCTAATAAACTATAAAATCTGTTAACTCTTCACCGATACCGACTCCATTTTTAGTTATCTCATAACTGGGGTCCATACCTGAACTAATTACTGAATCAACTAATTGTTGAATCGTGTCAAAACTTTTATCATAATAAGAACAATCTAAACTATACATATCTTTTATTTTTAACATGGACATACTATCCATAGTGAAACATATAACAAACCAAACATACCACCCAAAAAAAGGACAGATAAAATTGCGTCTATTGGATTTTCTTTTATAGCTTCGATAGCTTCTTTATTGAATTCGTACCACTCTTTCATATTTCTTATTTTTTATGCGAATGAACCGCTATTGATAAAAGGACTAACAACTCCATATTCTTGGTGACTCAAAGCGTCATACCAATCTGATGCCACTTCGTCTTCTTTCAAAGATATTGGACAATCAAAGTCTGGCTTGTTGTTAACAAACGCCGGATAAACAATTCCTGTGTTGGTATCAACCCAACTTCCTACTGATTTTAATTCTACTAAATTCATAATTTTTAATTTATTTTTCATTTATTATTAACTCTTAATCTTACACTACTAATATACAACATTTATTTGATATCGCCAAACTTTTAATGTTAAGAAATTGTTAAATTTTGAAACGCTTTCTCAACCTTAACATACTCTTTATCGGTCATGTAAGTCTTATTGTGGGATAAAAATCCTTCGATTGTACTCCAAACTTGATTTACTGCTTGAGATTCTTCGTTCCAAGAGTTTATCCAATATTCAACTGAACCCCACTTTGGTTTGTTATTACAGAAAACATAAGATGGAAAATACTTCAATTCAGTTCCATTGTCAGTACAAGTATCATAGTCATTGTATTCGTACATATCAATCATACCATTGAAAGAACCACCTTTAAATATCTGAGAGAAGTTCTCTATTTGTTCGTAAATATTTTCATCAACCGATGAACCATCTGCGTTAGATACATTCACATCAACTGATGAACCACCACTATAAGTTTTGGAGTTACTCCACACTTTTATTTCAGGGAAGTTTTTCTTGACATATTGTTTGATAACTGATGCTGAATTCTTAGCATTCATATGGATGTAATCTTTTTCTTCAGAATACCAATTGTCTTGGTTCTTTTTGATTAATGCTGATTGTGGTAACTCGTAGTTCACACCTTGGATTGTTAATTTGATTTTTTTACTCATTTTTTATTTATTTAATTATTACTCTTATCACTTATTACACTACTAAAGTACGACAATTAAATGAGAAATCCAAATTTTTAATGTTAAGAAATTGTTAAATTTTGCTTTATTTTGAATTTTTTTAGTGGTTTTTCCCAAAAATCATAGATTTCATCCTTTTTATACCCAAATTTGATGTAATCGTTGTTGAATCGTTCCCAACATACTTGCCTTAAATGAGTTTCGTCAAAATAAATGGGTGGATATTCAGTTTTACCAACAAATGGTACTTGAAAATCATCTGGCATAAACCACAATTCTTTTAAATCTTCTTTAATATTTTCTGCTCTGATAAGTAAATCTATCTGTTTTGATGTATTATTTATTAAATCCCAAAGATTCCAACCATTAACCCAATCTTCTGTCATAGATTGTAGACATTCTATTGGTCCATTTGATGGGTCAATCATTTCGTGTCGTTCACCACCATACCCATACTTCCAATAACTTAACCATCTATAATATGGGTGTCTAATACTTGCAATATGAATGTAATCATCACCTGCTTCTTCAGGCCAATTGTTTACATGAGTAAAATCGGATGGATGTTCATCAGAAGGCCAATCAGGATTCAAATCACAATATTCTAAGAAAATATCTCGAACAGACCTTGACGCTACCTTAGCGGGAGCAGTCCATACGAATTTATACTTGTGACTTATGTTTGCACCTCTGTTTTTAAAATCCATTTACATTTCCGTATTGAAGAAGAAAGTCTGAAATAGTCTACCATCGTATTGGTCTCTACCAAAGTAGTCTAATGAAGCGTGAAAGTAATCACCTCTATAAATTACTAATCGATTGTATACATTTGCCAATCTATCAGTCATTTCCCATTTTGTATAGTCTTGAGAATCTTTGTATATTTCATTCATCAATTCATTGTCAGGAGTTCCGTCTGCCTTATATGGATGACTGGTCAACCCAGTTGCCTTGTGTTTAAATAAACCCGTTCCTGCGCTTAATGGGGCGTTTGGTGTTAAATAACAAACACCTGCCCACCTTGTAGTGTTGTCTGCATGAATCCAAGTTCTGTCACCTTGTGTTGTATATTGATATGCTCCTGTGTATTCGTCTCCCCAATCTGTAACTCTACCCCATTGTGGTGATATAACAGATTCGATAGTATCTGTTATTGATTCATTTAAAAATGGTATTGTTCTTTGACCTGGGTAATTACCTCGTACTCCGAAGTCTTGTGATAATGCGAATTGTCTTACTTCGTCAGGATTTGAGTAGAAGTTTTCAATAATGAATGCGTTTACTTCCATAACTTATTTATTAAATTTATTTCATGTTTTTAGTTATACTATCGGGAGCGTTCTGAGACACCCAATTAAATAACTTTGATTTCCATACTTTTTCAGGTAATATTCCTTTACCTTCTCTCTTTACTGGTAATGATAAGAATCCTTTTGCAATACCTTCAATATTATTTCCATCAGCATCTTTGTAAAATACCGTATGTTGTGGATTATTTAATATCACATCAACCCTACCATTTAGTCCATTTGGCATTGCCTTTGTTACAAGACCCCAAACAGTATTTGATGCACCTTCATGAGTTTTTAATAGAATATCCTCAGGCACCATTCGTTCTCTTTGTCTATTATTATCAAGTGCGGTTACATAATTAGTAAGAACCCATGTTAAGTGTACATTTTTAGATTCATATCCAGCTTTTTTTAACATAGGAATTATACTTGTAATATCTGTAACATCCTTTGCCGTAATATCAAACATAATATTAGGAAGTGTTTCAGGATTATCTTTACCTACTAATAGTTTTTCTAATGAATTATCTTTGATACCTGTTGCTTTTACTAACTGATGTAATGCTCTAACATGGTCAGGTTTCTTTAATTGTAAGTTTCTTAACTGAAATCCTTGTGATTGAATGTTCCTAATGATTTCTATTTCTTTTGCTGGTATATTTTTACCATACTTTTTCAATATAGAATCAATATCTAATTTACCCATTCTATTTAGAATCTGAAGTTGTTTTTTCATTTTATCAACATCACGAACTTTGAATGCGGTATTATCTATAAAATGTGAACCTGAGAATCCTTTACCACTACCTGCACCACCTGCCAAGAATACAACTTGACCATATGGTTTTCTTTGATTATATACAATTAACTTTTCGTCTAATTGTTCTTCTGTTAGTATCTCTAAAATAAAGTCTTTAATCATTTTTTCCCCTTAATGGAAATCGTTTACTACGATTATCGTAATTTTCTTTTTGGTATGGAAACATACGATTCAATCTATCTTGGCGTTTTTTACACCCACAATCTTCTTTACCTGCGACCTCGGCAATCTTTTCAGCCAACTTGTCTAATTTAGTTGCTGATGTGATTTTCTTGATTGTATCACCTACACCTTTTGATTTTTCATTCCACTTCATAAGTTTCATCTATCTCTACGCTGAATCCATCTTTACGAAACAACTCGTATAAGTCTTCAACCATTATTATGTCCCCAGTATAAATATCACACTTTCCATTATTATGTACAATGTTTGCAACTGATTGCCCTTGCGTCATTGGAAAGGACAAGTATTTTCTCAAAACACTCACAACTTCGTCAAATGTATGAATGTCATCATCTAACAAATATAATTTAGCCATGATTAAAGTTCATATTGAATAACTTGTTTAATATCATACTTTTGTTTAAATTTTTCAACATAAATTGGTACTTCTATTTCTGCTCCAATTGATGCTTCAACATTTACATCATCTTCAGTTTTTACATAAACTATACACTCTTCCTTAAACAAAGGGTCAAGTTTTTTTATTACTATTTTCATTGGGTCTCTCCAACATCTCTATAAGGTCTTTAATATGTTGACATTTCATATAGTCCTCTTCGGCAATATAAAACGACATCATCTTGTCTAACAATCGTTTTTTAGTAGATAAATCGATAAAAGTAGGGTTATACAACATAATGTCGTAAACCTCATCCATCGCTTTAACTTCATATTCTTCTGCCATAAATATAGTTTGGAAAGTTAATAAAACTAAAATTTGGACATAGCTTCGGAGAAAATCCACCCCAAAACACCAATAAGACCACTAAATAGTACCCAAAGTGCCTTAACTACACCACTTTTCCAATCTTGAAGTTTAGATAATTCTAACTTTAATTCAAGAAGTTCTTCAGGAGTTGTCTCTGAATCTCGTCTAAATGCCGTATTCTTATTGACCCTAACAATTACACCATTTTCAGGATTAAGTAAAGTATACTTAATATCGGAAAAATCTTCCTTTAGTTCATGTTGAAAGTCTTTCATCTCTTGAAAGTTCTGTTCCATTCTCTTTAGCTCCCCGTTAGGTAACTTTTTTTTCATAGTACCTAACTCGGATAGAATGTTTTCTAATAAGTTTTTTTGTGTAGATGCCATATTACAAATCCCAAGTTTTGATTATAAATATGGAGTCTTGTACCAAATCGCAGACTTACTATTTGATTTTTCGTGTTCAGGTCTATCTTTTGTAAAATAGTACAATGCGAATGAGTATCTTGATATATCATCTGGACAAACTAATGGTGTTGGGTGTCCATGGATTGAGTCATCTGTTGTGTTAAATATCACCGCTCTATTGAATGTTGGGAGTATAGATTTTACTTTAACCAATCCCTCTTTTTCACATAAATCTAAGTGACCATTATAATTCCAGTTTGGAGTAAGATATAGTAGTAAGTTAATTCTTCGCCACATATCTTGAGTTGGGTGTTTGTTGTAATCTGAATGTAGTTCTAATCTACCACCATTTTTAATTCTATGAATACCACCACCCTCATAGTCTACATCTGCGATTAATCCATCTATACCTGTTAACTTTTCTAAGAACATTAAAAATTGTCTTGAGTTAAAGTATTCAAGACACTTCCACACTGCGGGCATATCCGTTTCTAATCGATTCTTAGACTCTGTATCATACGGAGTCCAAAACTTACTTACTTGTGAGTTTCTTTCGTCTTCAGGGTACCCCATCATATCATCCCACTGCCAATCTGTATGATTTGACATTTCATTGTAACATTGAAGTGCCATATCAGTTGGTAAGAAATCGTCAAATATAATATGTGGAAATGGATTTGCTAATGAATAATTTGATTTACATCCATCAGCTAATGATGTGTTTATCATAACATAGTTTTAAATTGGTCTTCTATATATTCTTCTATGACCTCTTTCTTTTGGTCTGAAGATAAATGTTCTACTGCAAGTACTGATTTGATTCTAACATCAGGATACTTTCTTTGAAGTCTTTGTACTGCCTTTACATTCTTAAGTGAGTCATCCATGAATGCGATATCAGTATATCCTTTTTCTATGTGTTTTTCAATCCAATCTGCCTTGTCTTTAGGATTATTACTCCCCAATGTTACAGGATACACATTCATTCCATATGTATCTTTGAAAAACTTTCTGATTGGGAATCCTAACTTTCTTGCAGTTAATATTGTTACCTTTTTGTTTGGATTCGATAACATTTGTTGTAATAATTTGAAGTTCTTTCTAATCACTTTAGGATTATTCAACATACTATTGAAATCTCTAAAATCAAATGTATCACCACTCTTTTCGTTATATTTTGCGTATTCGGCAGGACTCAATGTAGTTTCTGTACCATCTTTATGTGTAACATAAATGTATGCGGTACTCTTTGCGAGTGTGTCGTCAAAGTCAAAAACTCTTAAAATTCTTCCCATAATTTTACCTTTTACACCAATATACGAAAAATATACGACTTATCCAAGTTTTTTAGCGATAAAATTCATGTCCACTTGAATTGCGTATCCAGCACCTTCATAATTATCAAATGGTACAAACTTTAAAGGTCTTAGTTTTTTCATAGCAAATATTGCTAATTGTTTACAGATATCTCTCTTTGATGTATCACCGAGTTTATCTATCTTATCTAAGTCCTTAGATGTCTTGGCCATAAAGACAATAGTATTAACACCACTTACAGGCGTCATTACCTTAAATTCAGGATATTCACTTGGTAAATCTGAATTTTTATCAGTAGATGTTAATACTACTTTACCTTCGTCTAATAAATCTTTTAATTTCATAATTTCCGTTTATTTTGTTGCAAGTATTTGAATTGCGTATATAATCAATGCAGATACCAATAATTTCATTACTGGGTCTTTACTTGTAACTTTTTCTACTGCAGTTTCTTGACAACAATTATCTGATACAGGTTTTGTACTACCACACCCAACTAATAATATTGAACTTAAAGCTATTCCTATCATCTTCTTTTTCATTTGTATCCCTATTTTATTCTAAATGGTATATCGTGCTCTTTCCAAAACTTATTAAGTGTAGTTTTTAAATCCTTAACTAACTTTACTGACTTCTTTTTATTCTCAGGTGTATTTGTATCTAATCTTCCTTGTGGAATAATTCCGCTGATATAGTTAGTTACAGGAAATACACCTACTTCATTAATTTCAGTTTCTTCTAATGGTCTATCATCAACTTCATCTGCAATACATCTACCATCCATTGTTACATTTCCAGAACATGGATTCCCAAGGTTATCATAAAAGATTTCTTGGAGTTTAGTAATTTTATTGGTTTTTTTCCAATTGTCTCTATCAAAAACTAAATTGTCTTTGACCATCATAACCATTAATGCTCTACCAAACTTCTTAGTATCTGTAATTCGTGTAAACGATGGTGCGTTCTTTTTTGCCCAATTGTACCATAATCCTGATAATATCTTGAACATTTTACTTGAATCACCATTTGCTTTTAAAAGTTCTTTTTTGAATAACCCTCGTTTTCTATATGCATACTTCTTAAAATCCATATAGGTAAACTCATTTGGAGTATCCATAGGGAATGGTACACCTTCTTGTAAATCCACTTGAACCATCTCGTCAACTACCATTCTATATTTAAGTAATGGTCTTCCGTTGATAGTGATGTCTCCCTTTTCATTTTTACCAATAGATTTTACTACGATTCGTTTGTTTTTAAACTTACCGCCTAATACTGTATCACCTACTTTAATTGGTATTACTATATTTTCAAAAAGTGAACTCATATTCTATTTGTTTTTTTTAAATAATTAAACATTTCATAACCCAATTTCATTCCAAACTTCGAATCACTTGGATAATGCGCTCTTGCTACATTTCTACTTTTAGATATGTCTCTACCCAAACTCATCAAATTAAATTGATGTTGAGGGTACATATCTGATAGTAGTTTCCCTATAAGTATTCCTTGTGTTGAATGCCCACTTGGATACGATGGTGTCTTCATAGAGTCCATCATAGATTCTTTTCCAATATTTACATTTACTAATGGATGGTCAACTACTTGATATGGTCTTGGTCTATTATAATGATATTTAAGCTTCATAATAATAATAGAACTATCATCTAATAGTTTTTCCACCAAAGCTTCTGGAAAATCTAATCCTACTGTTTTTAAATACTTTTTAAATACTTTATCCACATCATCCATTTCTTTTACAAATTCAGGATTCTGTGGTAATTTTGCTAATTCTTCTAATTCTATTCGAGTGTTTGATGACGCATTACAATGAGGTGGATTTCCCATATAGTTTTTAGTTGGAAAATCTTGGAGTAAGGATGGGGTTCTTTTCATTTTATCCAGATGTTTTGGTTTTATCTCATCTGTATAACCCATTTGTTTTAAACTGAGTATATCTGATAGTTTCATTTTCCTTGTCCGCGGTATTTCTTTTTATAATGCTTACTCCCCTTACTTCTTGAATTCTTGGTCTTGGAATGTACTCCAGGTCTCTTCTTACGATGACTTGTTGTATAATTACTAACTAATGCTCGTGCCATTTTATAACCCTATTAAAACTGAGATGACTTTTTAAGTTCATCAATAGTTTCTTGTAACTCATCTAAATCAACAGGACATACTAAATCCAATCCTGCTTTGAATGTCGATTCTTTTATACCATCTTTAAAAATAAAGATAGTTGGCGCCATTCTTACTCTATAATCTTTTTTTGCGTTTGGTGCTTTTGCAATATCAACTCTGTAATAATGAGTGATACCTTTAACTTTATCCCAATCTTGGAATGCGTTTGCTTCGTTAAACTTTGCCCAAAACTCGACAACTATTATTGAGGTCTCATCATCACCAAATGCTGATTTTTCGTGTATTGCTTCATCGAACTTTGCATCATCTATATAATCTTGACCGAAAACACTACTATAACCTAATAATAATATTGTCAAAAACAAATATTTTTTCATAATTACCTATTTTTATTAATCTATTAAATAGCCATAAGGTGTATCGTCAACATCCAAACCTATTGGAAAGTTTTCTAACCTCATAGAAACAGTCATATTAGCTTGTATGTAAGGGTTGTAAAACTCCCCCTCAGCGGTTAAACATATTAAACCACTATGTTGACCACCTAATTGTCCTGCGTCTTGAACTATTACCTCATTCCAAACAACATACTCTTGGTCACCTGGTATTTCAACACCTGCGAATTTATCATCAGGGTTTAACCAAGTGTAAGTACCAATATCTAATAACTCACCATCATCAATTGCATCTGAATCTAAACAATATAATGCAAAGTGTTGTCTGTCTAATCTAATTTCCCCATCATCTACTTGTAGGTAAAGGATAAATATCTTTCTTAATTTACCATCTACCCATTTTGAACCACCATATGATTTTACTTGAGCGTATCTCTCATAAGGGTCAAATGAATCACCATCTAAACTAATTTCAAAAACAGGAACTAAAGGTTCAACCTCTTCCTTTTCACATCCTAAAATTAAAAATAAACTTAAAAATAATAATATCTTTTTCATAATCTTATCTACCTTTTTGTATCTCGTACAATCTTTCGTCAATTTTATCAAGTTGGTCTCTTATCGCATCCACATCGTCTTGAGTGTCCATGATTGTCTGGCGAATTAATTCGTCCTTTAAATCATACTCAATTCGGTCTATCTCAGGTAAAGGTAATTCCTTTGCTTCCTGAATATCCCCTTGTAATGTGAACCACATTCCTATTACTGTTGCGAGTGTGAATACTACTACACCGATTGTCTTTAAATCAAGTGTGATTTTCGTTTCTTCTGATACCTGCTTTGCCATGACTCCCTTTTGTCTTATCTAAATGTGTAATTAAAACCGAATGTACTATTAAAGAATTCACTAGCCCACATCTTAGTATATTCACCTTCGACAAATATACCGAAACTTTTGCTCAACTTCCAACCAATGCTTCCGCCGAACTGATAGTCATCCCATTGTTCAAATTCAGAATCTTGTCTCAATCCACCTTTACCCCAGTTGTTCCTGTTACCATAGTTGAAATCACCATCACCCATTACATATGAGTGGTAAGGTAATAACCAATTTGCGTATGCATGAGCCCAAAACTTTGGAGTGTAGTGATAGAAATCAACTCCAACGATTGGTGATACTAAACCAAATTCTCCGATTCCATCCCATATTTCATTGTTGTAATCGTTAATAAGGTCTCTAAATACACCATCTCTAAATTCTAAATCCGAATCTGCTACTCTGTTACCATCTGGGTCTAACCAAAAATAATCAAAGCTACTTTGGTCATTACCATCTTGGTCTGTCCATGTAGACTCATACCATTGGTCTGTATATCCTCTGTCATACCCTAAAGTATACCAATAGTTTGCAATAGTACCATCTGGATTAGTTTCATTCACCCAAATTTCAAACGGGTTATATCCATATGCTCTCTGATGAGTTCTGAAGATTGCACCTGCTGATAATGAGAATTTCTTACCGATTGGTAATCTTGCTCTTACTTCTGCTGATTTGTATTCAAAATCAAATGCACCTTGTTTTCTACTTTCGATTTTTGCTATATGATATTTACCTGTATGTCTAAGGAAGTATCTACTATTTGTCCATACTTCACCTCTTTGGCGTTCTTTTTCCCAATGAAATAAGTATTCGAATCCTTTTACTGCCGAAGTTGGTGCGGATAATGCAATTTGTCTTTCTCTATCTGCATTACCTGTCCAAAAGTTACCTGGCTTTCTTTCGTAATCAAATCTTGCAAGTTTTCTGATACCTACTCCGATTCTGTAATCAAATGGATTATACTCAGTAACTTCTACGATTTGTGGAATATCGAATATGTTTCCACTTTGGTTTGTTCTTACAAAATACTCTCTACGAGATGGTTCGTATGAATTACGAATGTCACCTGCTGCGTAAACAGTACCATATTTTAAGAAATCTTGGTAAAATTCCTTAATAATATTTGTTTTTTTCTTTTCTTTCTTCTCTTCTTGTGCATTTACACTCATTGGTGCAAACATTAAGAAAATCATGAATAATGATAATAAATTTTTCATTGTGGTATGTTTCCCCTCTTTACTTTTTAGCAAATTTTTCTATCCCTGCGATACCAAAACAACCAAGAGTTATATATACGAATGAGTTGTATATAAATTCATTAATTATTAAGTCTTTTCCAAAGTATCCAGTTCCTAAGTCAACGATTGCAAATAGTGTCATGACTGCAAAACTCATAAACCCTATAACATTTTTTTCGTTAATGTCGTTGTTGTCCTTAAATATGTTTTTAAATGCCATCCATTTTCTCCCAATATATTTAAACATAACTTCTAATCCTTTTCGTTAACTGATTACTCATATAAATAGTTTATTTCCTACAAATCCACTAACATATCTAACAATTCCGCCTGTGGGAACATATCAAACTTATCCTTACGAGTATTTGTATGTGTCCACATACCTTTTACTCGCCCATAATATGCATCTTCATTGAACTCAAATCCGTCAGCACCTTTTGCTTTTACCTCTTCTACAAGACCTTTTCTTACATCAATACTATCTCTCTCTGCAATCCACAAAATCCACAATCTTAATGCTTCAATTTGTTTATCAGAGTATCTGTGCCAATGTTTAAATCCTCTGAATGGTTTATCCAATGTAACGATTTGTGATTCATGTGCAGTTGTTCCTGCATATGTTTTTCCGTCTTTAAGATATCCAAAGTTATTTACTTCGATACCAACCGAATGTGTATGCATATGTTGTGAACCATTCTTTCCTAAATGCCATCCATAATGACCTTCAGGAAACGCCTGAACCATTACCCCATCATATGTTTCATCATTACCTTTGATGGATTGTCCACCTAATACAAACTCAGTTGCGACTGCTCCTCTACTATCTCTACCCCAATGGTCAACAGTTCTGTATGGATTCTGCCATCCTGCGGTGTGATGTAAGAAACAATATTCTTTTTTTGTGATTCCACTTTTGTATTCACCAACTGGAAGATAGTGTCTATTAACCGCTAATCCGTTTTCTGTTGTGAATGTTTTTTCAGTATCATCAGTAGTAGCAATACCCATAGTATCCCAAGTGGAAGGACCAACAATCCCATCAGCAACCAAACCATTGGTTTTCTGAAACTCTTGAACTGCTTTTTTAGTTCCTTCACCGAATATACCATCCGCACCTATTTCTAAAAATTCTTGTAAATCTTTTACTTGTTGTCCTTTTGAACCTACTTTAAGTAACATTTTAATTCCTTGTGTTATATTGTTTATATTAACAATAAATATTAAGTATGAATAAATTTAAAAGGAATCATCCAATGAATATCAAAAGGGTCACTAACCTCTGCTTCTTCCTTTTGTTCGTTGAGTGATATAAGAGTCACCTTTTCGCCCTCTACCAGACTTCCCCTGTGATTGCTGAAGGTCTCCCTCATCAATATCTTTTCTCCTATTTTTTCTTGTAATTTTTTCATATGTTTCAAAATATTCATCCTCGAAGTCTATACTTCGCACATCAATTTTAGCCATTTTTAATTATCCTTAAATTCTCTATTTTTTTGAGAAATTGTTCAACTGAATAGTCTTTGTTTTTTTCGTCTTTGATTTTTACTTCTGTAAGTGTATCAGGGTATTTGTTAACCAGCCTTTCAAGAATTTCGAAACCTTGGTCTGTCCAAAAATTCTTAAAGGATGTTTCACCTAAGATGTTTGTAGAATAGTCTACATCATCCTCATTATCGTCTGGTAACAAAATGTAGTATATCATAGATTTATCAAACTTTTTTCGTAGTATTTTACTTTATTAACCTTTATATTAAATATGTCCAATTCGAACTCACCGCATTGAATTCCATTAGAATCGAAGATTTCTGACCACTTTTGTATATAAGAATATGATGTATTTGATAGTCTATTTGCATCAAAACTTATTTCAATATCAGCTTCTTTTTGTACATTTATTCTTGTACTTAAATCAAACTTAGTATTTGGTTGTTCCAATTTTATATAACTCTCGATAACATCTTCGTCTATATCAATTGTTATTGAATCACACCAAGGTTCTAAAATGTTTAATATTTGAGAATTACCATTTTCTACATTAAATTTAATATCATATTTATGTGGAACTTCTGGCATCATCATTGCGTCATGTTTTACAAAATGACCCCATTTTCTAATAAAATTCCTTGTTGACCTCATATTTTGTTTCAACCATTCATCTGATTCTTTACCAACTTCAGTTAATGTTGGGTTAAATCTCGAACCTCTACAAGTCATATGATATACACACCCATCCCAAGTTTGAATCAAATCATATCCATTCAAGAGAAATCTGTTGAATATGTCTGAATCTTCTTTGGATTGGGGTGCGTATAATGGGTCATGTCCACCAATTGAGGTGAAGTCTTCTTTGAATAAAAACCAAGGTGCAAATATACCTTTAGTAGTTTTTCCATGTTTATATCTTTCATCACCTGTATTAAACCATTCTAAGAATCCATCTTCATCAAAGTCCTCAGGTTCAGTTTTCCAATCCTTGAGTACTTTTTCAGGCCCATCTGGGTGAAGTGGTGGTTCAATTCGTGTCAATGATACCACACTTAGAGGTTTGATGTGTTTTAGTACA
>VMHT01172502.1_pt1 | contig 96532 bp, 73 predicted proteins | sample 4693611 | NCBI WGS metagenome assembly VMHT01 (sample SAMN12280063, study PRJNA550983) | marine metagenome | isolation source: seawater sampled from same location over 5 years 0.02-0.2 micron viral filtrate | place: USA: collected off the coast of southern California halfway between the port... ...
ATCGGTAACTTTGTGATTTCTGTGGGCATTACATTGGCTCTTGTTGCGGCCGTCATCGGCCAAATGTATGATCAACTATGGGTTGGTGTTCTCATTCACGAAGCTTCAGTCATTCTCGTGATCCTCAACGGGGCCAGACTTGCAGGTACGGATGGTGCCTTTTCGTTGTTGAAAAACATCGTTGTTTCCCTGTGGAGAGACACGAGCGTAGCCTTCGGTTTGCTTAGGAGCCGGTTCACGTCTTGACCTTGATATCACGCGACATCTTCAAACCATAGAGTGGCCTCTTCCTTCATGGTGAGCGCATGGCCAGAGTACGAGCAGACCCAGTCACAACCGCACTTGCTCATCCAACAAGGCGCGCCATCTACCTCGCGCTCACTCACTCAGATGAATTGAGCACGGTCCAGATTGAGCGTCAATTAGGCGTCGATCGATACAACCTCTATCACCACATGAAGAAACTCGCATCCTTGGATTTGATTGAAAATCATCGGGATCAAGGCCGAGCACGATGGTGGCGAAAGGCAGCACAGGTTGAACTTCCAGAATTGCTTCATGCCTCACCAAGTGTACAACCCCCAACAACGTCTCCTCCCACCCAAGCATCGTCTGAACCAATTCCTGACGGTCTGCACGATGCGGTCCAGCACGGTGGCGATGTTCGTGTGATTACCCTCGATGGGTCACGGGATCAAGTTGGTGCGAAGAAAATGCTTGAACTGTTGGCCCAACAACATGGAATTCCGTTGGATTTGCCATGGAATTTCCTTCCTGAGAGCATTGTGCTCATCGCTAAGAAGCGCTGAGCCTACATAGAGCAATAAATCAAAAACGAAGACCAAGAGGCGAGACCATGAGCGAAGAGTCAACAGTTGAATCTCGTGTGGCCCCTCCTGCGCTCAGTTGCCCAAAATGCGAGGGCCTGTTGCCAAGCGCTCTTGGTGAGGTGCAATGCACCCTTTGTTCTGCGAATGTCCGAATCGATCACCCAGTCACTCGCAAGAAATGGAAAGAAGAAAAAGTCGGTTGTCCAGAATGTGGTAAAGTCCTCATTGTTGGAGTCGACAAGCGCCCTGCCCACCTCAAGTGTGCCTCCTGCATGCACCATTTCACCCTCACACCTCATATTCCCAAGGTGGAAATCACATGCCCGGGTTGTGAACGCCAGTTGCGAATGAAGCGAAAGCCAGGCGCTCGACGCATTGATTGTCCAGCCTGCGACACAGCGTTCAATGTCAAATTTTGAATCCCTTGCTCGTAAAAGCAGATTTTTCATGACTCAAGAGCCATGACTTTGGCCGTGAAATTTCACCCTCCAAAACGCCTTGTCGCGCCCCGGCCTCGTCGCGCTCCTTATCTATGATGAGAAGTGCATGAAACAGTGGATGGGATACGATGTTACCGAGCGCAAGCAAGAGTACTGAGGCACTCGATGCAGCACGGAAGAAGCGTGAAAACGCTGACAAAGTTGCTCTATCAGCGCTTCGCTCCCAATTCACTTCAACCCCTACATCATCGCTCGACCAAGCCACCATGACCTCCGCTAGGTTCCGTCAAGAAGAGCGTCTTAGAGCCGATCTCCGACGAGAGCGGCGGCTCCGTCAGCAGGCCATTGCTGAACGTGTTTCAGCTATGCAAGAAGCGCTCGCCGCAGATCTTGCAGTCCAGCATGAATTGACCCTTGACCAACTCGAAAAAGAAATGCGAGAAGCGATGGAACAGGACCTCAGCATGCTGGAAAGAGACGCATTGGCGCGAGAAGAATCTCGAATGCGAGGCGAACTAGATCTCCGTTTGAACCGTCAACTGGAAGCAATGCGTGACCAGTTTGAAGTCGAACAAGACAGGCGCCTTGAAGAACATCGCACCCAACTCAAGGCACAAATTGAAGCTCAGTTGCATGATGAACACCGTCAGCGACTGGACATCCAAAAAGAGCGCCTTTCACTTGAATTCAATCAACACCTCCAGCACCGCATCCGAGGCATCGAAGCAGACATCCACGCCGAGATGGAAAAGCGCTTCACAGAAATGGAATCAAATGAGATTTCCAGATTAGAAGAGGGGCACAACGCACGCCTTGCCGAACGTGAAGAGCAACTCCGCCGTGGAATCAGAACCCGTCTTGAACAGCAACTTCGAACCCGCTTGAAGCAACGTGAAGCACGTCTCAAAGCAGAGTATGAACGCCGAAGCCTTCGCTTAGAGGAAGACATCGCAGAACAACTCCAGTCTGAGCTTGAAGGTCGGCTTCGCCAAGAAACTGACGATCTCGAAGAACGAATGCGAGAAGATGTCGAACTTGCTATTGCTCGGCGCCGCGATGAATTGCGTGTTGAAATTGAACAACAACTCCAAGCACGACACTCTGAGAGGCTAGCAGAACGAAAGTCACGACTGCGTGAGAAGTATGACATCACCTTCTCGAAGGCAGTGGATGATATTTCACGCACCCTCAAGACCGATGTTGAAGTTGAACTTGAACAGCGTATGGATGAAGAATTTACTTCTTACCGCAGCACGCGTGAAGCAGAGATTCAGAACAGACTTGCTCGGTTCCGATATGAGCGAGAGGCAGAACTCCGCGAACAACTCGAAACCCAATACGATGCGAAGAAGACCGATTGGTCGGAACGTCTGGAACTTGAATTCCAATCCCGTGAAGCATCGGCTCGAAAGGCGATCATGTCCGAAGTGGATGCAGGCCTCCGCAATGAACGCCTGACCTTTGAGACCGACTTGGATTTGTTGAAGGAAGAGACTTCTCTCGAACTCGAAGTGGATATGGAAGAGCGGCTCAACGCATTCCGAGAACGCAAAGAAGAGGAAGTTGCAGTTCAACTTGAACGCCAACTCGACAAGCGTGAAGAGATTATGCGGAACAAGGCTCTCATCGACGTTCGTAAGCGTGAAGCACACATTCGTGCGGAAATTGAAGCACAACTCGGCCTCAAGCGTGCAGAAATCAGAAACCGGCTGCAAGGTTTGACAGAAAAGATGGATGCCTTCAAGGAAATGGCAGAAGACAAGATGCGAGAAGCAGTCACCAGGCAAGTGCAAGGGGAAGTGGACCAAGAGGAAGAAACCTATCGGTCCCGTGAAGCAGAGTTCCGAGAACTCCAATCCACAGACACCCGTGCAGAAAAGCGCCAGATGTGGATGCAATCAATCTCTGGGCAAAGCGCTCCAGGTCAAGCCCCTGCAAGCATGGATCCTTCCGCACTCGGGGCTCGTCCAGACGCCCTTGGAGCAGCAGCAGGCCGTCCTATGCGAGGCATGCTTGGTGGGCAAGCACCGCAACAACCTCGAATGGGCCTCGCTGGAATGCGAGCCCCGGCAACCAGTTCTAAGCCGTTGACCATGCCAGGCGCTCCTTTAGTGAAGCCAATCAAGGCCCCACTTGGTGCAGGCGCTCCTTCGCTAGTGCAACCTGTTCAACCCAAGGTTGTCCGAAAGCCGTTGCAACCTGTCAAGACCTTGGTCCAACCAACGGCAACGCCACAGCTTGATGATGTTCCATTGCCGCCTTCTCAAACCTTAGAGGTTGTCGAGGAAGCAGCACTTGCTGCGCCAACTGAAGAACTTGAGGCAGCGGTTGCAGAGGAAGTTGAATCGATTGAACCGGCTGTCGAACCAGTTGCTATTGAAGAAACCAATGTGGTAGATCAAGCACCAGTGGAAACGGCAACAATGCGTCCAATCACGGCGGTCCTGTCGCCAGTGGACGCTGTGAAACCGGTCGCGACAACCACACTCAAGCCAGTCCTTCCGCAATTAACGCCGAAGAAGGCACGTGGTGCGCCACCGAACATTTCCCGAGGAGCAACTGCTGAAGAGGGTAAAACCTCCACAGCAACGCTCACTCCCGTCCGTAGATTGACACCATTGAATGTGAAATCAGTCAGCAAAGACGAGGATGAAGAAGAGAAAGACGAGGCATGATTCCCTCTTCTCGATGTGAAGCCAAACATCGGCTCATTGATAATGATAGAGAGATTGGCTTGAGCCATGAACCGGTTCCTCGTACTGTTCATTGCCTTTACCATGCTTCCATTGGTGGCCTTTGCCCCTACAGTTGTCGCCAATGAGGTGGAACTGATTGATGCTGGTTATACGCATCAGACAGCGACAAAATTGGTGCATTGGGAAGCCATGAACGACGGCACCATCCTCACGGTTGATGTTGAGGGAAACTTGAGCGTGAACTCGTTCAGCAATGGTATTCTCGTGCCGCTTTGGAGCCTCGATCTCAATGTGAGTGCAAACTCGGCTCGACTCGATGATGCCCAAATCTTGACCGCTGTGGCTCATGATGCGGGTGTGTACATTGTTCATATGGACTTGCAAATTGCCAACAGAAACCTCTCAACGACAGATCCAGTCAACGATATGGACTGGGACACAGAGGGCGATTTGTGGCTTGCTCATTTTGCTGGTCGTCGACGAGCCGAAGAATACAGTTCTGAGGGCGCAACGGGAACATATTCTCCCCCTGTTCAAAGCGGATTCAATTCCTTCCTTGTGCTCGATGACGGACGAATTGCTCTCGGGGGCTATGATTCAAAAGTCCATGTTTCCGACAACGGCGGCACCCTATTGACCACCTTGAGCGAACCTGGTGGCATTGTCAATGCCCTGATTCAAGATCACGATGGTCACCTTATTGTTGGTGCAGCGAACGGGGCAGTGTATCGATACAACACCAATTCATGGGCTGTTGAAACGCTATCATTGAGCCATGGTTCATCGATTGTCCACTTAGAGGAAGTTGACAACAGCACATACATCGCTGGGACCCAAAATGGGAAACTCACAATGATTGACGGTGCGACATTCAGCGAGGGAGAAACTTACACTTCTCAGGGCTCTGTCATCGGTTCATCAACACCGTTTACCGGTGAGGTGTACATTGTGACATCTTTCCTTTCCTCCTCAAAGGTCCGGTTGTACGACCTCGACACCGACGGGGATGGAGTCACGGATTCAAACGATGCTTTCCCTCTTGAACTCACACAATGGTCGGATGCAGATATGGACGGTTATGGCGATAACATCAACGGAGTCATGGGCGATCAATTTCCAAACGATGGGACTCAATATGTCGATGTTGATGGTGACGGTCATGGCGACAATCCTGCCGGTACAGAAGGAGATCTATTCCCGAATAATGCAGACCAGTGGCAAGACCGAGACGGAGACGGTTACGGTGATAACATGCAGGGTCAGAACGGCGACATGTTCCCAGACGAACCAACCCAATGGGCAGATGAAGACCTCGACGGCTACGGCAGCAACCCAGATGGCCTGATGCCCGATGCATGCCCAAACCAAAATGGATTTTCAAAACACGACCGCTTTGGGTGCACAGACACAGACCTTGACGGGTATTCGAACCCCGATGGGAACTTCGGCATTGAGCAAGGAGCCGACGCCCTTCCTTCCCAATCCACGCAATGGCGTGACCAAGATGGAGATGGTTTTGGAGACAACACGACCGGTTTGTTGCCCGATGCTTGCCCGTGGGAATTTGGAAATTCAACCAAGGCCTGGCTTGCGAACGCAACCTCTCCAGTTGGCTTCATCGAGGTTTCCTCGAATGGATGCGAAGACCTTGACGGTGATGGCTGGGTTGATCGTACAGAATCCATTGGGATGGAAACCAATCCAGATGAGTACTTTGATGGTGATAAAGACGGCGTAGGGTCAAATTCCGATTACGATGATACGCGTCCTCTTGTGCAGACGGAAAAAGATCACTGTATGCTGAATTTCGATGACGTGACCGATGCTTGCATGGGATGGAGGGACGGCGATTACCAAGCGTACCTCGCTCGAGATAAAGGAGTAAATGAAAGCGATTATTCCTACTCAGCATGGAACACGAGCAAGAATGCAGGACTGCTTGATTCAGGTGGCGATGTTGATTCTTCCACCGTCAAACAAGTCATAGCCGTTGGTGGCGCAGCATTCGGAATTCTCACCCTTGTCATTGTGGTTGTCGCTGCACTCAGCAAGAAGAGAAAAGAGAAAGCAAACATCAAACTCTACGGTACTGCATTTGTTCCTGATCACAAATCACGATCTGCCTCTGCAGAAGCACTTGAGGGAACTGCAGGACTTTCAGCCCAAGGTGGCGTGGAGTCTGATTCAGCTTGGGACGATGACATCGCCAACCTTGATTTCAGCGTCAAGGACGAAGACTTGTCAGATCAAGAAGAAACAAGTGAAGTGATTGATGCTGGCGCGCTTTACGGCGAAGAGGACAGCATTGAAGCCATTGCAGGCATCCAGTCGCCCACCCAATCATCCCCTGAAGTCGCTGCTACAACGGAACAAGCCGCTCCTGCAGCAGCCCCTCCAATACCCGATTCAGGACTGCCAGAAGGTTGGACGATGGACCAATGGAAATGGTATGGCCAAGAGTGGCTCGATAAGAATAAGTGAACTAAGGAGGCCTCAATAAAGTAACAAGGCCGTCCTTGTTGCATGGGCCTCGTTGGCAAGAATACGTCCAAAGTTCGCCAACATGACCCTTTGTCCGAAAGCACTCGTTTGTATCACTGCAAAAAATCAGAAATTGAGGATCTCTTTAGAGAAGTCGATTCTGAAATGAAATTACAACACCTTCGGTGCCTCGAGCGCAAGGAAAATGGTTCGCAATAGGACAAGATTCGGGCGTTGCTGAAGTACACGCCTGCAAAAGCAGTCTACGATACAGTGCGCTGGGTTGCAGTGGAGCGAGGCGCTCGACATCCTTTGTCAAGCACTTTCGTAAATCAATCAGCGCCAAACAATGGGCAGTGATTCGCGAAGAGCGCCCAACTCATCACCGGTGTAGACAGGCTTTCCTTCTTGCTTTAGAGTGTTCATGATCAGCCACAAAACACCGTTCCAGGCAGTAGAACGAGCAAAAATTTCGACATGGCCACACGCTGCTGCAACCAAAAGTTGTCCCTCTTCGGTGTTCTCACTGAACAAGGCCCGGACTAAATTACGGGCATCAAATTCGTAACCAAGGGGGCGCCATTCCATCATGGGATCACACCTTGAAAGGAGCGAGGTTCAATCGGTCAACCAAATGTTCGACCTCAACATCAGCCACCGCCTTCATGCGGTCTCGAAGCGTTTCAATTTCACCGTTCATTTTCGCAATTTTATGCGCACGAACCATGTCGAGAAGCAACTCGTTCACGCTCTTATGTCCGCTTGTGCTGCGCATGGTGTTCAATTGCCGTCGAACTTCGTAACTCACGCTCACAGAGGTCATTCCTTCACCAGTCATTGCAATCCCTTGCTTGCGAGTGCGTTCTTTGGGCTACTTAACCCCCGCGAAGGAAGATTTGCTGAAAGTAGCCTTTTTTGAATGAAATCAAGACCTCGGGAAGGCTCTTTATCGGTTCTTTCGCTGTCTCAAAAGCCTCGGTTCTTCATTGACACCAAACTCACGACGCATTTCTTGCACTCTCTTGTGGAATTCCTTTGCTAGGGTCCAATATTCGAGGGAACCAGCGCCAGCTCCTGAATTGGTAGGTTTGTTGAGTAGGACGGTTGGAGCGCCGCTCCATGGGGCTTCTGCAACCTTTACCAAACGCCGAATTGTCGTTTTGAACAATTTATTTGGCATCTTTTTGTTCACCTCATCACAGACGTGTCGACTGAGTTTTGAACGAGCATCAACCATCGTCATTGCAATCCCGAAAATCTTCAGGTTACGATTGATCCTTCGTTGAATCATTTTGATTGAATTCATCAGCATGCTGAATCCTTCAAGGGCGTAGTATTCTGCTTGAACGGGGACCATGACCCAATTTGCTGCACACATGGCATTGATGGACAGCAGGCCCAACGAGGGGGGCGTGTCGATGATGATGTAATCGAATTCGTCGATGATTGGCATGAGCGCTTCACGAAGGCGAGTTTCTCGACCAATTTTGTGGCTTAATTCGATTTCTGCACCGGAGAGATGGATATCACTTGGAAGCAACCAGAGATGGCCGACAGAAACGTTGTCTGGGGCTTTTTTGTTGTTATTTCGCATGCTCCAGGCTTCTTGCATGGAACGAGTCAGTTCTTCAGGGCCGATCAAGTACTCCTCCATGAGGGGCAATTCTTCTCCTGAGTCATTGGTGAGAAGGTCATAGGAGGTTTTCTTGACGTTCTTCTTTTCAACCCCAAACGAGGTTGCGCAGTTGCCTTGCGGATCCAAATCAATCAGCAACACCTTGGCCTTAGGCAATCCTTGACGTGGTGATCCCTTGGCAAGCGCCGCGGCGAGGTTGACTGCAGTTGTTGTTTTTGCACACCCACCTTTCTGGTTTGCAACCGCTACGACCATTTTGTACGGATTCATCAATTCACCTCCTCGGACATGTTAGGAAAAGAGGTTCTCCTCTTTGAATGCAACCACGGAGGTCCAATCATCAAGCAGGTTGAATCACTGGCACTGGGACTTCCGAGAGAATCTTGCGGACAATGTGCATGCCGGTGATTCCTCGAATTTTTGCCTCAGGTTTCATATTAATCCTGTGAGAGATCACTTGCAATGCGATGCCTTTGATGTCATCAGGGATGACATAGTTTCGACCGGCGATGGCTGCTGCCGCACGCCCGGTCTTGAACAGCGATTGCGATGCACGAGGTGATGCACCGTTGGTCACCCTGTGATCTTCGCGGGTTCGTTGGACAATTTCGACAATGTAAGAGAGAATAGCGGGGTCGACATGAACGGTTTCAAGTGCTTTCTGCATGGCAACGACTTTCTTTGGCGAGGTCACTTGGAGAACATCGTGACCGTCCTTTCCTCGCAACTTTCGGCGAGCAAGAATTGCCTTCTCTTCGGCCCGGTCCGGGTAGCCCATGCTCATCTTCATCAAGAATCGGTCCATCTGTGCCTCAGGAAGTGGGTATGTTCCTTCTTGTTCGATTGGGTTCTGAGTTGCAATCACAACGAACGGGGCGGGTAACTTGTGGGTGATTCCTTCAATTGTCACTTGCTTTTCTTCCATTGCTTCCAAGAGAGCTGCTTGAGTCTTCGGCGGTGCACGGTTGATTTCGTCCGCCAAAAGAATGTTAGAAAATAATGGACCAGCACGAAGTTTGAATTCACCTGCTTTTTGATCGTACATGTATGTCCCCATGATGTCGGAAGGCAACAAGTCAGGGGTGAATTGGACACGCTTGAACTTGCATCCAAGGGCTTGAGCAAATGTGTTTGCAAGCAACGTCTTTGCCAACCCGGGGAAATCTTCCAGGAGCATGTTACCGTTTGATAGGATTCCGACAGTAACCCTGCGGAGGTTTTCATTTTTACCGATGATGACCTTGCTCACTTCGTTCATCAGGCTGTTGGAGATGGCAGAAACTGTACCAATCAAATCTTGTGTTCCGGGGTTTTGACCCATTGCGGGTGCGGCTGAGAATCCTGCTTCCATAGTAAGGCCTCCAAGGACATGTTACGAACCGCACCCTTCCATATATGAATGTGAGGGGGGTAGAAGTCAACAACCCATCAACGCAGTACTTGCAGAATGGGTGGAAGTTCATCGTCCCCAGAAATGGTTTTCTTTGCGATGCAAGCGGATTAACTCGTCCAAAATCTCTTGCTCGACAGGGTTGAGATCAATTTTCTTTAGCCTTTTAGCGTGAGATTCAGGGACATCAACATAGAATTCATCCAATTCCTCAATGTGGCGTCCCACCGTTGGTCCATTGATGGCAACAGCGACCTCGTCGCCTTGGTTTGCTTCCTTCACATCTTCTGAAGCACGGGTGCGCAGGCTCTTGATTTGGCCAACAGGAGTTCCGTCCATCTTCATCAAGCGCTGGCCGACGTGAACCCTTCCACCAACCACGCGCATACCGACAATCGCTGGGCCTTTTGCCCGGAATGTGTGGTCCTTGAGGTAGAGAAGTCGGCCCGGATAGACCAGTGATTCTCGTAATGCTGCCGCCATCTGCTCAGCGGTTTCCTCTCGCCAGGCTTCGTAAGCATCGAGAATGTGATAGATGATGCTGCCCGAAAAGAACTTGATTTCTGCATCCTCAGCGCCCAACGCCTCAGCAACTTCGGAGTTTCCTTTGACTGAAAAACCAAGGATCACTTTGTTGAGAGGGTCTTGTGCGGATTGCGCCATGAGGATATCGCGTTTGTTCACAGGACCCACTGTTGCTTGCCGCACTGGAATTTTCAGTTTTGCGAGTTCGAATCCTAGCGCTTCCAGTCCACCCACAGTGTCTGCTTTGATGACCACACCCTTGCGTTCTTCTTCTGCACCTCTGCAGGCTCCTTTACGAGCGTGCTCTTTGAAATCTGTACGTGGGAACACTTCGTTGCACTTTGAGCACATGATTGGCATCGTATCGAAGATGGCACGCCATTCTTGGCGAATGGCGGTTTCGGCATGCTCTCGCTCTTCTTCGGTGTTGGCTCTGTAGAGTGTTGTTCCAGCAATAGTGTTCTCAAGCTTTGGAGCGACAATTTTGACTCCACAGGCGGCCTCGACTTTGTCGAAATTAACCCAGCGCTTCCCAGCGTCTCGCATTTCAGACATGCCTTTTGGACGCTTGAGTCCTTTGATGTGGGTTGAAAATGGTCCATCGTTTGCTGCGACCATGATGGTGTCTCCAATTTTGAGTTCCCCACGGTAAAGGATGACGTCGATGGTTTTGCCCATGCCAACCTCGTCCCTCATTTCCAAAACGGTCCCCTCGGGCGTGCCAAGCGTGTCGGTTAAGCGGTCTTCAAGGAAACGTTCAGCCAGTCCAACAGTAACGGCGAGAAGGTCCTGAAGGCCTTCACCGTCTTTGGCCGACATAGGCACAAGGGCAACATTTTGGCGGAAGTCCCTGATTTGGTCGTAGCGTTCAATGTTGAATCCATGTTCTGAAAACTGGCTCACTAATTTCCAATACCGGTCCTCAAACAAGGACTGAACATCTTCGCGCTGGTCTTTGAACGACTCCATGAACGAACGTCCATGTGTTGTGCGCCAGCCATGGATGCGATCGACTTTGTTCCCGGCGATAACAAACGGTGTTTTGGTTTCCTTGAGGGTTTGTAGGCTCTCAATGGTTTGAGGCTGCAAACCTTCCATCACATCGACCACCAGCACAGCAATGTCGGCGACTGAGCCGCCTCGGTTGCGCAGACTGACGAAGGAGTGGTGGCCTGGCGTATCGATGAAGAGCAAACCTGGTGATTTGAATTTCTTTCCTCCAAGCATTGCTTCACATGTTTTGTTCAGGACATCAGCAGGGACTTCAGTCGCTCCGATGTGCTGAGTGATGCCGCCTGCCTCACGGTCCATGACGCTTGCTTGGCGTTCGCTGCCAACCGAGCGGACCAAATCCAGAACGCTTGTTTTTCCATGATCCACATGGCCAAGGACAGAGACAATTGGTTGGCGGTTATGACCACGTTCGACGGTCACTTCATCGGGCGAATCCTGCTCGGTCTCGTCCATGCCATCACCTCAATCTCCTGATGGGGGTGCACTCACTCGTAAACCCAAGCGGTGATTGTTTGATCCCATTCCATTAGGCCTTCAGGGAACCAAAGTCCAAGTTCGAAGGCTGCAGTTTCTGCTGCATCCGAGCCGTGAATCATGTTGAAGCCCATGTCCATACCGAAATCGCCACGGATGGTTCCGGGGCTTGCTTCGCGTCCGTTGGTTGAACCGATGAGGGTTCGAGCCACAGTGATAGCGTCTTTTCCAGACCATGCCATGCACACAACAGGGCCAGAGGTCACGAACTTGATGAGTCCAGGATAAAATGGACGTTCTTTGTGAACTTCGTAATGCGCTTCTGCCGTTTCTTGGCTTGGCACGACGGACTTGAGTCCGACAAGCTTGAGCCCTTTTCGCTCGAAGCGTCCCAAAATTTCTGCAATTAGTCCACGTTGTACGCCGTCAGGCTTAATCATAACATAGGTTGTTTCCATGGTGTTCACCAAACCGTCCGACTGGACCCCCCTTTATGAGCCATACGGCCTAGGTGGGTGATTGAATTGTTTCCGTATTCACGGAATGGTTGCTCAGTGGCAAATACAAGCGTTTCAAATGCCGCCCTTCACGAAGTGACGGGTCCACTTGACTCGGCGAGAGTTTCGCTTGAGTTTGATCATGTTCTTGCGAGCCTTGGAGTTCTTGAACCACATGACGCTACCGTCACGGCGAACGAACATCATGCCCGTGCCAGGTTCAATTTCTTCACCGGAAAAAGTACAGATTCTACGTTCAGGCATTTACTTCACCTCGAGTTGAGCTTACGGGCTTCACGACCGGTGTCCTTGAGCATCAAAATGTCGCCGACACGAATTGGACCGAGGACGTTACGCGAGATAATTCGCCCAACGTCTCGTGGATTAGGTGCATCGTTCACACGGACCTTGACTTGAGTAGCCTCACCGGTCATACCGGTGCGGCCGACGATTTCGACGACTTCAGCTGGCCATCCATTGAGTTCTTCGCTCATGTTTTTCGCCTCCAAACTTCAGGTTCAAGCCTTGAGGCCGTTGATCAAATCAACGACTTCAGTGAACTTTTCTTGTGCGCCTTTGGTGATTTCCATGACTGCAATGGATGCGGTCTTGACACCGTCAGGAAGTCCAGCTTCCTTGGCGAGGTATTCTTGAGATGGAACGTATCCGTATGGGATGCCTTTCTCTTCACAGATCAATGGGATGTGAGCGAGGAGTTCAGGTGGGTTGACATCAACAGCGAGAACAATGAATTGAGCAGTGCCGCGCTCTGCGGTCTTGGTCACTTCATTGCTGCCCTTCTTCAGGCGGCCATTGTTGTTGGCTTGCAGCATGTCATAGATCTTGTCAGATACTTCTTCGGGGGTTTCAAATCGCACGTGTACACTCATTGGATTCACTTCTTCCTCATGTTAAGGCAATCCATGCGCAGAACCTCGCGGATATAAACACGACGGATAGAACCGACGTGCATGAATTGTACAATCAAGGTGATTCTTCGGCTTTTTTTTTCTTACAAATGGGTCACTGAGAAGCATTTATTCCCATCCAAGGGTCGTGAATAATTCATTCACTCCTCGAGCGAGTGCCGGTCCTCCGGAGATGACATCGCGGGGGTTTGCAAGGGAGCCAGTGGCATGAACTCCGTCGACATAGCGAATCAGGCGGGCAATGGCACCTCCGGTGAATAAACCGTGGGAACACGCTGCGTGAACTTCAACCGCACCTTGACTTCTAAGGGCTTCAGCAGCACGGCAAATCGTACCTCCAGTTGCGATCATGTCATCCACAATGGCGACAATTTTACCATCGACATCCAAATTCTTCGCCTTGTGTACGATGGTATGTGCATCGATCCGAGTTTTTTCAAGGTAGGAAAATTCGCAATCAATGGCTTGCGCAACAGCGGATGCCCTATCGATGGCCCCTTTGTCTGGTGAGAGAATGAAATCGGGGTTGACGGTTTGTTGAAGATGCTGCGCCAGTTCAGGCATGGCCGATGTGAACGCAACAGGAACCGGGAGATCTTGGAGAACCTTCGGGGCATGCAAGTCAAAGACGATGATGCCGTCACATCGAGATGCGAGTAAATGCCCAATCGCCCGGGCCGATATCGCTTCACCGGGCTTGAACCTCTTGTCTTGGCGAGAATATCCGAAATATGGTACAGCAAGGAGGGTTCCTGGGCCCACATCTTCCAATTGTTGTGGCCCGATTTCCCTCAAATTTTCGAGGTTGCCTTTCCGGACATCATTGATGGCTTCAAGCATGAGCAACGTTTCGACAATTCCAGCGTCCGGAAAGGTGTTAGACACCAGGACGACAGGCTCTTTCCTCACAGCTTCAATCACTTCGGTAGGGATGCGGATGTATCCCTCCGAGTCTGGAAATCTGCGTGTTTCAAGCGAATGATGCTCCCAACCAAGGGATTCTGCAAGTTGAGTCGCCAGTAGGCGTGAGTTGCTCCCTGACAAGACGACCATGCTTTCCCTCATAGGGAAGGCCAGCGCCGGCCCTTCATGTTCTTTGCTGGTGTTTTGCGTTTTTTTTGTGAGGCGGCTCACAAAGTGCACCATCACCGATCAACGTTGAATGGCACGAGCGCACTTGGCTGTAGAAGGTAAAGTGCGCGAGGCAGGACTTGAACCTGCGACCTCCCGGTTATCAGCCGGGTGCTCCAACCGACTAAGCTACCCGCGCAACTGTAAACCGGCCGACTCGCCTCCCCGTCATAAGATTGACGGAGCGGCAAATGCTGAAAGCGAGGTGCTTAACGCTCACTCGTTTTCGTCGCTCATCTCGTTGATGCTGATGTATGAGGGTAAACTCAACACTTTGTCAAACGTTCGAGACAACACGACTTCGTCGAGGCGTTCACGGGTCCGTGAGAATGCAGTGATTGGCACGCGAAGTTCAGCTTCGACACCGAATTCTTTCTGGATGCTGATTCTGGTCTTGACGATGACACCTTTGTAGGTGCGCTTGACCTTGAACAAGTCAGTGATCACGCCAATCTCTCGGCCTTGGTTGTCAAGAACTGCTCGGTCGAGCATTTCATCTGGTGCGTACAACTTTTCATCGATGCGGACGGTGTCTCGCCATCGTCGTTGCAGTTCTCTCATGGATTTCGATAGTTTCACAGTTCCATCTGTTCTGATGCTGTGGACCAACTCTTTTGGCAAAGGCGCTAGTTCTGCGGGCTTCCGCATGAATTCGTCTGCGACGCCTGCATCCACTTGGATTCGCATTGATCGCACACGCGCTTCGTTTGGGTGGTGGCGTTCACCCACAATCGTTCCTACTTTCTTATCGTTCACGTAAACATCCCGTTGGAGTAACTCCTGGATGTCGTATTTGTCGTTCGGCATTTTTTCCCATCTCCTTGGTCGGGTTGTGCCCGACTTATCCACTGCTTTCCTTGAAGGGCTTTATACTCTTTCCCGATTTCAAAGTGAATTCCAATTGAGTTTGTCGTATAATTGTCTTTCATTTCAATTGAAAATCACCCTATAGTTCAATTTTGGTCGATGTCGTATAATTTTAATTTCAATATGGCTTTCATTCAATCACACGAAATCCAAAATTGAATTTGACTCACACTCGATCGTTGGGGCCAAGCTGTAGAATAATCTATATTTCAATTGCCAAGATGGAAATATTTCGTTGTTCCCGTTCGATCTTAGGCCCCGGGCCAAGCAAGGTCGGCTCTTCTTCTCCTGTCACAAATCGGCCATTAGTTGGTTACTGGCTGTGAATTGAAATCATATTGAAAATAACATTTTTCAATTGGAAATTAAGGCAAAACCCACTTTTTCTATGGCGTATAATTCGAATGAAAAAGGTCTCTTTCATTCATGCTATCGCGATTGTTTGATGAGCAAAGGATGTGTGGGAGGGTCATGGCTGAACACCCAGTGATTCGCATCATGGGTGAATCCTCATCGCTTGTTTATGCCACAATTGAGCGATTACTGCGAACGAATGCTCATTTGGTGTTCGAGCCGCCCATTCTCGATGCGATTAAAACCACCTTTTCTGCAGAACTTGAGTTCGGCCATGCGTCCGTATTTTCAAGTGCGGACCTCGCACCATCGTCTGGTCACCGTGTGCTTTTGTTTGGCCATACTTCGTTAGAAGGAGCAGAGGGCTTGTCGAAACAACCAGAACTGAGCGGCATTGAATTCATTCACATTCATGCTGCAGAACAGAAGAAGACATCGCTCGGATGGCCAAACGCTGAAGTGCTCATTCACGACATGATCCCGATGAGAGCCCAACCGTTTTCCATTCCCGCCTCTTTCACGGCATGGTTGCCTGCGCTTAGGTCCGGCAAGGAACCCTCAATTTCAATGGGCCATGATCATTGGTGGATCGCTGAGCTTGATGTGGCAGATGCACTGGTACGTTTGTTGATGTGCGACACTCCTTTCCCACCCTTTTGCTCAATGTCGGGTCGGCGTGCCTGGTCGATTCAGCAAACTTACGAGGAATTTAACCTCCTCTACAAACGCACGATGGCAGGTCAATCTGGAGTTTTCGGCGTCGAGGAGTTAACCGCTGCGCCAACTCCTAACATCGAACTTCAACCTCTTGTCATCACGGATCATCCGCCAATGTCAATCGATGAGAATTCGTCGATCCGCCCTGATTTATCGAGCGTTCACGACGCATTGCACCATGCAGATGGTGATGGATGGCGCCCATTGGTCCCAATTCGGACCTCATTGATGCATTGTCTGGCATCAATGCTTGACTCTTCTCAATTCAATGTTTGAGTTCCACCTTCAGGGAGGACATTGAGCGCGGTTACGTTTCCAACCAGTGTTGGACCAGTCATGAACGTCCCCATAATCCCAGTGTCACCGTTAGGGTTGTGGGAAAGCGATAGCCATGGGCGCCCAAAGGCATCGATTTGCATGTCAATAAAGTCGCCAAACCCACCGCAGCGTTCGTACCCACAGGTTGGGCTTGCATCGTCAAGTGGATCATCTGGTGCGTTGAGTTGGACTGTGGTGATCAGTGGATTTTCGCCAAACGCATCGGTCATGACTGAGATGTATCCGTGCCAAAGGCCGTCGCCTTCTGTCCCAATGTAGCCAAACGCAACACGTCCGGGGTCACCAGCAATAACGACAGGGAATCCTGTGCCTTCGAGGTGAGTTGGTCCAACCATGACGGCGTCTGACCATGTGTTTGCATCGTCAACAGAGTAGGAAAAGTAGGGCATGTTGTCGTTGCCCATCCACATAGCGTACACGTTGCTTTCGCTGTCGGTGTCCACCTGTGCTTCTTCAGCATTCCATGTATCGGCTGTTCCAGATTCTTCAGTAGGCAGTCGGTGTTCTGTCCACGTGAGCGCACCATCCTCAGTTTTGTACATCGAATAACCAGTACCATCGCATCCAATTTGTCCACGGTAGAAGTTCCCGTTTTCAGCTCCGATGATGTGAGCCGATAGACCGCCGCTTTGGCAGTCAATGGGGGCTCCTGGAAGTTCAGGGCCCCATGTCAGCCCACCGTCTTGGCTTTGTGAACAAAGCGGGGACGGGTAGTTTCCATTGATGCAAAACACCCAGAGGGTTTCGTGAAGAATACCGCCGTAGGGGGAAGAGGCAATGGTTTGGTGATCTTGAACAGAGTACGATGTGGCTACCGATGGGCCAAACCATGAATCGCCTTCATCATCGCTCCATTCGACTGTCATCCCCAACAGTGCATGCATGTCAAATTTCATGATTCGGTCGGTCCAAGGGTCAACATAGACATAGGGGTCATTGGAATTAGCGACTGGAAGCACCGGCCCGTAGACATTTTCGCAACTAAAATCACTGAGATTTTTCATTTCAATCATGTTCGTGCATTGAACAATTGCAGTGGATCCTTGCGGACCGTTTCCATAACTTGTGAAGTAGATGTTGTCTGTTGAAGTAATGCCCATGGTTGGTTCGAACGTCGAGTAGCCTGTGGCATAATAGGTCCCTTGGCTGAAGTAGGGGATGTTGTTACCGACGAGTGCGGAAGTGTTGTTCATGGCGTTTGCTCCACCGGGGTAATGGTACCATGTCGTTTTCCCAAGCTGTTCAGCAAAGTCAAACACGCCACCCTCCGATTCCTCTTGCTCGTTGGATTCATTTGCACCGAAGCACCCAGCAAGCGGCATCAAGGCCATGAGTGCGGTCATCAAAAGTGCCATTTTTTGTCTGTGATTCACGATGCATCACCTCGCTGAAGCACATCCGCGCCAATCAGCGGTAAAAGGACACTTGCGTCTCCCTCCACGCAAACATTCGGGGCCTCGGGACGCATTTTACCCCATGAGATTGCTTCGCGAAGTCGAGCACCAGAGAGGCTACCATCGTGTTCAGGAGCCGTTGTGATGTACACAGCAGCGTCAAGACCGCCGCGGTATTGGTTCCACCAAATGACGTGGTGTTTGGAAATACCGCCACCGACCATCAAGGCGTTCGAAGTTTCGACATCCCAGGTCATGTCACTCATTACCTGCTCATCAGCAAGTGTGTCGATGTGAAAGTCCCGGTGTTTCTGACGCAGCATGAACAATTGCGCTCCGATTGAGCCATCAGTGATGCCTGGGATCACCACAGGGATTTGATGTTTGTAGGCCCAGTAGATCAACGAATCAGGGGTTCCAATCCGCTTTCCTAGTTCCCATACCAAATGTATCGAGCCAAAGCCGAGCCAAGCGTCTGCCCCAGTTTTTCCAGTTTCCGTTAATCGATCTTGATACATTTCTTCGAGCACCGGAGTCAGCACTTCTTCGATAATTTCCCCATAAGACGAATTAGGTACAATCACATTACCAAGTCGCATCAAGGAGTGCTCGCCGAGTTCAATATCGTCCAATTCAAAGGCACCGTGATAGTAATGTTTGTGAGCACGGGCAACGTCATGGTCCAGCATTCCGCATGTAGTTGAAACCACGTTAAACATCTGTTGTTTGAGTGCTTCAACAAAGAACCCTCGGGTGCCTGTTGCACAAAGGCATGCAGGGAATGAGAGCCAGTTGCACACTTTAGAAGAATCACCGTTCACGGCGTCAATTTGCTTTTTCATGTCAAGTAAAATATCTCTAGCCATCGACAATTTAGTAGCGGTAAAACCACCTGCCTGCCCCATTTGATCGATTAGGGAACGAGGAGTGGAGACTTCGTTGAAAACATAGTCAACAACGGGGATGTCAAAATCGTCTGGTTGAATGGCCATGGTGCAATCCACACACGCCTTCCACATGAACCTGCCCACACAGCACAGCATCACACCCGTAGGGTGTGGGGATTAGGCCTGCTCGAGTTCGAATATGCGATCGCGCAGGCGTGCAGCCTCTTCGAAATCTAGATTTTTAGCAGCCACTTGCATGGCAGATTTGAGTTCCTTGAGAAAATCTTCTTTTTGAGCCGGAGAAAGTGATTCAACATCTCTATTCACGGAATTATCCAATTGATTATTTGAATTTCCAATTGAATTATTGCTGGCCACGCCGGCGCTACCATCCTGTCCAGACCCTGAGGCCCATGCGCCTGCACCAAGGTTGAGATTCTGCGCCCAATCGCCTTCCTTTCGGCCGCCTTTCTTGGCGACAAGCCTTCTGTTTCCATCCTTTGAACTGGAGGTGCCAGCAATCAAATCGTCCACATCAGAGTTCATTGTTGGCAGCTCTTTCACAATGCTTCTTGGCGTGATGTTGTTGGCCACGTTATACGCTTCTTGGCGCTCTCTTCGCTCAAGGGTTTGGCTGATCGCAGCTCGCATGGCTTGAGACATTCCATCGGCATACAGGATTACGTGACCGTTGAGGTTCCGTGCAGCTCGGCCTATGGTCTGCAACAGGCTGCGCTCATTTCGGAGGAATCCTTGGCGATCGGCGTCGAAGATGGCGACAAGGCTGACTTCTGGAAGATCTAGTCCTTCTCGTAGCAGGTTAATTCCAACGATGACATCGATATGACCGATCCTAAGGGCATTGATGATTTCTGTGCGTTCGATGGTATCGATTTCAGAATGCAGGTGGTGGGCCTTGATGCCCATTCGGTTGAGGTAGGCTGCAACTTCTTCAGCGAATTTTATTGTAAGGACGGTGACAAGGGTGCGTTCCCCTTGGTTGACTCTAGCATTGATCTCGCTGAGCAGATCAGCCATCTGTCCGCTTGTTGGGCGGACCTCAATCTCAGGATCCAGCAATCCAGTCGGGCGGATTTCCATTTTAGCGATCCCATCGATGTGCTGCACCATATGGTACAACGATTCACTGTCTGGATGTTTCTTTTCGAGATCCCGTGGGCCTGCACCTCCACCGGACTGCGCATGGAGCAATCCATTGGGGAGGGGTTGATTGGTTAATTCGCACAAATGTCGTAATTCTCGTTCACCTGGCGTGGCCGAAACATAGACCATTTGCGGGACAAGACTCTGAAATTCCGGAATTTTAAGCGGACGGTTGTCTGCAGCGGTTGGTAAGCGGAATCCGAAGTTGATCAGGCTTTCTTTTCGAGAGCGGTCCCCATAATACATTCCACCGACTTGCGGCAGGGTGACGTGTGATTCGTCCATGATGACGAGGAACTTTTTCGGATCTCCGTGAAACTGTTTAGCGCACGCTGCGAAGAAATCCAACAGGCAGTGCGGCCGCTGGCCCCTTTCTCGCCCATCAAAGTGAAGGGAATAATTCTCGATTGATTGGCAATGACCGATTTCTCTTATCATTTCTAAGTCATACTGAGTGCGTTGCTCTATTCTGTGACGCTCTAACTCTTTTCCTTCACTTGCAAAGTGAGCGACACGGTCGTCTAATTCATCTTCGATGGAAACGAGGGCTGCTTCAAGCCGCTCGGGACTGGTCATGTAGAACTCTTTAGGATGAATCCAAGCTTCATCCAATTCATCCAATACGTCCCAACTTACGGGATCGCACACCGATACTTTGGTGATTCCGTTGAAATCAAACTGGATTCGTAGGGGGTCGTCTCGGCTTGGCATCCACACATCGACCACTTCGCCCCGAACACGACAATCGCCACGAGAGAGGTCGGTTGTTGTTCGGTTGTACTGAAGGGTGATCAACTCCTTGAGCAAATCACTGGTTTCGATTTCTTGTCCAACGTGAACCCTTACGTGGTATTCGAGAAATGTTTCCGGTGGGTTCAATCCATAGATGCATGAAACAGAGGAGACAATCACGCAATCAGGTCGAGTGACAAGTGAGGCAATTGTGGCGAACCGTTCTTGTTCGATTCGTTCATTGACGGACAGCTCCTTTTCGATGTACATGTCTCGCTTCGCTAGGTATGCTTCGGGTTGGTAATAGTCGTAATGAGACACATAATAGTCAACAGCATTCTCCGGGAAATAGCCTGCCATTTCGTGATACAATTGCCTCGCTAGGGTTTTGTTGTGGCTGATGATCAATGTAGGGATGTTGAGTTTCTGGATGACCTGCGCCATGGCGTATGTTTTTCCACTTCCTGTCACGCCCAACAAAACGCAGCGTTCTTGTCCATTTTCCAATTGAGAAATCAATTTTTCAATTGCTTTAGGTTGGTCGCCTGAAGGTTCGAACTTCGAGTGGAGCACCAGTCGCTTTACTTCGGGGTTGAGGTGTTCAAGCGCTGCGCCTTCGAGAGCCCGTGATATATCGAATGGGTCGCGTTCAACGAGGTCGGCTTCATCGATTGGTTGATTCGCAAGATCTTCGAAGGCGCCATCGTCATCCCAATCTCGTACCAATTTCTCCGCCTCCTTCATCAATGGCTTGACTCGACCCTATACAAGGCTGTCCAACACCGTCAAGGAAGGTATAATCCGCCGTTGACGTGAAGCACTGCACCTGTGATGTAGTTTGAATCGGTGCCGATCAGGAATGAAATTGTGTTGGCCATGTCCTCCGGGCTTCCGACCCTCTTCAAGGGCACTTCACTTTCTCTTTGTGCTCGCTTTTCTTTACTATCGCCTGCAAGGATGTCGGTGTCGACATAGCCTGGGGCGAGCACGTTGACCCGCTTCCCCTCCGGTCCGACGGCCTGTGCTAACGAACGAGCCCAAGTCGACAGTGCTGCCTTCGAAGCTGAATAATCAGCGCCGTGCGGAGAACCACGGGTACCGAGTTGCGATCCAACCACAACAATTCTTGCCGCCTGTGTAAGGTGAGGTTGTACGGCTTTCCAAACGGCTACTGCTCCTTCGAAATTAACCGCCATCGTTCTTCGCAGGGATTCAATGGTCAATTCTTGTGCTGGGATTCGCTCATATGCACCATGGTTGAGAACAAGCACGTCAATGCCCCGGGCCATCCAAGGATGAATACCCAGCAGGCCAACTTCGCCGGTGTTTGCACAATCCACCTTAACTGCCAGCGCATCATCCCCCCGTTCTCGAATTTCGTCCACCACCATTTCTGCTGGCTTGGAAGAGGTGTTGTAGGTCAAAAGAACATCATAGCCATCGGCTGCAAGGCGTTTTGCAGTTGCGGCGCCGATGCCTCTTCCTCCTCCAGTGAGCAAGGCGACTGGGCGGGACATGGCTCTTCCACGGGTCTCGCTTTGATAACCTCAACCCTTGGGTTTTTTTGACAACGGGCATCACCCCCGTCGGGTTAACGTGCTCCGGTTACGACGAGCAGTGCTGAAAGGCCGAAGTTCACTCATCGAGGAACTGGGCGAGTTGCGGTGCCTGCCAGCCTTCAGGCTTGAGCACCTTTCCGTCTTCTCTACGGATGACCTTTCCATCGACCAATTTCGCCATGTTTGAACGGTGAACCTCGTTAAACGCATCATCGTAGATGTGTTGCATGCCATGGTTGATGACAGTCCCAGCAAGGATGTAGCCAATGTCAGCAAGCGCATCGAGCACTTCGACCATATCGCCAGCACGTGCGGCTTCAGCGTATTCTTCGACTTCTTCTTTGAGGAGTTTGATCCGCAACTCAATCATGTCCTCGGGTCCAAGTCCTGGTGCATCGAGTTTCGGGATTTCGAAGGCTTCATTGAATTCGAGCAGGGAGGCTACGATTGGGTTCATGCCTTTCCCTCAAGCCACCCGGCCTTTGAACATTGCAGGCGGGCCTACTTTGCCTTCACACTGATGCTTGCATTGGGTCCATGGCCACAATGGCAGCCAAGAGTATCCATCCGGTGAGCATCGATGCTCGGAACAATGTTGTTTGGAAATCAACCCACTGCTCTCGACGGACAATCACTAGGATGTTCACAATCGACATCATTGCCGCAGAAGCGAGGAAATAAATCTCCGACATTGGATTCGAAATTGCGAAGCAGGCGAACCACGCGAGTGTGAGTTGTACAGATGTGCGAGTGGTGACCGCATCACCGAATTGAGCAGGGAATGATTTGATTCCGTTTGCTCGATCGCTTTCAATGTCCATTCGGGCGTAATTAAGGTCAAACGCAGCGATCCACAAAGCGACACCGAGGGCTATGAAGAACACGCTGGGGTACCAATCGCCACCTGTAACAGCTGCCCAACCCAGGTGATCAGCCGCAACCGCTACCCAGGCGCCGGCGGGAGCGAGGCCAAGACACAACCCGAGCCAAAAATGACACAGCCATGTGTAGCGTTTGAGAAACGGATACACGACAAACACAGACACAGGGAGCCAAGACATGAGCAATGCCACCTGGTTGAGCATTGCAGCGCTTCCAAGAAGCATGACGAGGAACACACCGCACAGCGTCCAAGCCGTGCTCATTGACATTGTTCCTGAAGCCAAGTGACGTCCTGCTGTGCGTGGGTTTTCGGCGTCAACGTTTCGGTCAATGATTCGATTCAGGCCCATAGCAAGGCCTCTTGCTCCCACGGCAGCGAGAAGAATCCAAAGCAAGTCCGCAGCAATCCAAGAAAATGCGCCGCTTGTATCCGTGGCTACGAACTCATTGTGTGCCAGAATATAGCCGATTAAAACGAAGGGGAGGGAGAACAGCGTATGTTCGATTTTGATGAACGATAGAACCTGTTTGACGTCCATCAAGCCTTGCCTCCAAAGGAAAGATGCGGCGGCCATTGGTACTTAGCAAGTTCCGGGTGTTTTGCCACTTTTTCCAGTGTTTCTGGGCTATGAAGAGTGATTGAAGGCCAACGGCGTACGCCATGTTGTTCGGACGGAATGGGTGTCGTTGCATCCCAACAAAGGCGAGATCGCTGTGAATCAAAGGTGAGGCCTCGGCCCACGTCGAAGCGTGATGTGAGTTGCCAAAGCAAACGTCGTCGGGCTTTTGCACAGTGGAGATCCATGTCGTTGTTGGTGAAAAATAGCCAACGAAGTGAAGAATCCTTGTCCAATTGCCAAATTGAATTTCGCAATTGGTTTATCTTGTCCCTTCGTGCTTGTTCAGCATCGTTATTTGATACATCACAGCCGTCTTCTGGGGTGGGCGTGCCCTCAACATCCAGAGTCACAACCATGATGCTTCCCCGAAGCATTCTTGCGTCGGCAACTCCGTTCAGTGCCTTCACCTCTTCAAAAGACTCAAACGATGGTGATTCGGCTTTACCTTGCCGCCATGCTGGAGTCTCTTGGCGGAATGACCCTTCGAGGGGTGGGTTTGGAGATCTGGGGTCGGCGGCTGCCAATGTTGTTGCGTCAATCAGAAGTTTACTGTGCACGTTCTCATACGGGCTTGCAGCCTCAAGGGAGTCTGCAACCATTCCATCGAGGATGATGACGTCCGTTGCAATGTCCACTTTATCGTTGAGTGCGTCTAAAAGCGCTTCAAGATCTTTGGGGTTTTGTTGCTCATCGATTGCAATCATGGTTTTCAAGAACATCATTTGCCCGGCACCGAGCAGCCCAACTGCTGTTTTACGTCCCTGGCGTGGATAGCGTTGTTTTGATGCAACAATGGCGAGGTTGTGGAACCCAGTTTCCATCGGCAGGTGCACGCTTTTGACATCGCGGTGTTGGAAGTTTAACACAGGTGAAAATTGACGACCAATTGCTTCACCGAGGTGGCCGTCTTCCATGGGTGGTAGGCCAACAATCGTGGCCGCAAGCACAGCGTCCTTCCTGCATGTAATTGCCGTGACGTGCATGACGGGGTATTGGCCCGTGAGGGAATAAAAACCAAAGTGATCGCCAAATGGCCCCTCGAGTCGAGTTTCTCCGGGGATACAGTAGCCTTCGATGACGATATCAGCCTCTGCAGGAACCATGAGGTCTTGAGTCAGGGCTTTGGTGATGGGCAGGGATTTACGGCCAAGGATTCCAGCGAACTGGTATTCGCTTAGATTATCTGGCAGGGGTGATATTGCCGAGAAAATAAGTTCAGGTGGACCCCCCATGCAAATGGCAACAGGCATTCGAACTTCCTTGCCCGACGCTTGGGCCGCCGCAGCGTGTTCAGCTCCGTGCTTGTGAATTTGCCAATGGAGTCCGATTTCCTTGGGCCCGAACACTTGGGCTCTGTACATCCCAAGATTGTGTTCTCCGCTCTTTGGGTCCTTGGTCACCACTAATGGCAAGGTGACGAACGGCCCCCCGTCTTTCGGCCAGGTCGTTGGAATTGGGAGCCGTGTCAAATCGGTCGGTAGGCGAACCCGCTGAGATTTACCTTTGCGTTTTTTCTTAGGCGGCATTGCAAGCGCATCTCGGAGCAACGGTAGGGCTTTCCACGGCTTTCTCATGTAGAGTCCAATATCGGGTTTCATCATCGCAACCATTCGATCGCCGATTTCAGTTTCATGCGAGGCGCCCAAGGCTCTCATGGTCCGGTCTTGATCGCCAAAGAGGTTCATTGCCAACGGAATGTTGCTGATGGTCCCGTCGGGAAGGCGAGGTTGTTCAAAGACGACGGCTGGGCCGTCATTCTTTACTAGAAGATCGGCGATTGCACCGGCCTCAAATTGGACATCGACTGGCCGGCTGATGCGCAGCACCTCGCCACGCTGCTCAAGATGCTCAAGCCACCGCCTTGATGTCTTCCACGCCACACCCCTGCGTGGTGCAGCCTTCATTTGAACCGTCGTATTTCTTCGAAGCTTGTCCATCACGAAAAGTTGGAGAAGCATACATGCATTGATAGGCACATCACCGTAGTCGGAATTATGTCGAAGTGGTTCCTGTGTTTGCTTTGCATCATGCTCATTGCTGCACCAGCGTCTGCCTCTTCAAACGAATCGGATGTGATTGTGACCGTTGATAGCAGCAGCCTAAGGTTCAGTCCTTCTGAGGTGACAGTCACAGAAGGCCAGGCTGTTCGATTCATGTGGAGCGGACAGGCGCTCCCTCACAATGCCGTCGCAGACGATGGACTTTTTGACTCTGGGGAACCTGACCGCAACGTCGATTATCGATTTGTATTCGAAATCGGAACAGCGGGCGTGCACACCTTCGTTTGTGAACCCCATGCAAGCGTTGGTATGGTTGGAAGCATCACTGTGAATGCTGCCCCGGTTGTGGAAGTCGAGGAAGAGGAAGAAGTGCCGGTGGAAAACACTCCGGCGCTCTCGATGGTCTCCGGGCTTCTCATAACTGCTTTCGCCGCTGCGTGTGTTGGTCGAAATGATGGCGATGAGCAAAGGGTATGACCGTTTCCTTCAAGGGCTTCCCCCGCTACAAACACTTCATGGGCGGAGCCTCGCAACACTGTGATGTCCTCATTATCGGAGCAGGACCGGGTGGTGGATCAGCCGCTTTACACGCTGCTCGTGCTGGGTTGAAGACAATCATTGTTGAAGCAGATCCCGAGGTCGGAACCCCGGTCCACTGTGGGGAATGCCTCAGTCATGTTGCTGTTCAAAACCTAGACCTCGAAATCCCTGACGAGGTCAAGGCCCTCGACGTGACTGGAATCCGTGTCATCTTCCCTGATGGAACAAAGAAACTGGTCACAGAGCCTGGTTATGTCCTTGAAAAGCATCTTTTCGAGCGATGGCTCTGTGATGAGGCGTGCAATCAAGGAGCGGAACTTCTTCTCCATCACCGAGTCACTTCAATGGAGCGTATTTTCAATAGCGAAAATGAATTCTCCAATTGGAAAATCGATGGTAGGGGGGACGGCTTTCCAATCGAATGCAAAGCGGTGATCGATGCATCGGGAGTTGCTGGCGCGGCAACCAAACTGCTTGACATGGGTACGGAAGTCGAAGTGATAGCAGGCTTCCAGTATGAGATGTTAGACGTTCCCAACGACGGATACCTCGATTTTTACCTGTGGCCAGAATATTCACCGCACGGCTATGTATGGATGATCCCAAAGAAGGGCGGTCGAGCAAACGTTGGCCTCGTGACGACCGACAAAAAAGGTGCAATCAAGTACCTCAATTCATTCATCCAAGACACATACCTCGATGGAAAACCAACGGTGAATCCTCCTTGGCGGGCCGAAGGCATCAAGGTTCGTCCTTTCGGAGGGACCATCCCAATTTCCGGACCTCGTTCACGTACCGTAGCAGACGGAGTGATCCTTGTGGGGGATGCAGCGGGCTTTACCTCGCCCTTGTTTGAGGGTGGCTCCCATCTTGCTTTGTGGTCAGGTCGCCAAGCTGCTCAAACCATTGCCAAGGCGATAGCCGAAAATGACCTTTCTGAAAATCGGCTCAAGACCTACGAGAAGGCTTGGAAAGGTAAATTCCCTCCCTATCACAAAATCCTGAAGGGGAAGACTGCGCTGTACGATCTTACGGATGAGCAGATGTCGATTATGGCCCATTGTCTGCCGGAAGAACTGGGCAACATGACTCCATTGCAAAAAGCAGGCATTGTGTTGAAAATCATGGTGAGAAAACCCATTTTGTTGACAAAGCGGGTGATTCCCATCTTGCTTTCGTTCGGTTATTCAAGGGCCAAATATTTTGGTTGGTAATCCAACGCTCACTCAGCAATGTCCTTGAAGGATGCCCTGTGGTAATGAACCATGTGGGGTGCAACTCTATGGCTGGCAATTCTTGCCGCTGCTGTCTTGCTGTTCAGACCCCACCTTCACAAGCAATCCAAACTTGGTTCCTTCATCCTTCACGGATTGATGGTTCTCCCATTTTTAGCACTCGCTAGCCGGTTTCTGGTCAATGACACCTCCATCCACCATGTGGTCGCCTATGGCGGTGCTGCTTTACCGCTGAAGTATCGATTTGCTGCCACTTGGGCGGCCCGTGAAGGTCCTTTGCTCCTCTGGGTTGGCTGGATGACGCTCTTGGCTTGGATCTGGCATCGGCCTATGAACGGGGAAAACGAGGCGACCCATGCCCTTCGGTTGAGGTTTATCCACGGGTTCAATCTGTTGTTGCTTCTCAATGCACAGACCCTTAATCCCTTCAAGGAAGCATCACCGTTCTTTGTTGGCAAGGGCCTGAATGAACTCCTTCAGACCGATCTCATGGTGATTCACCCCCCGTTGATCTTCCTTGCGTACTCTTTTTGCCTCCACGCTGCAGCAATTGCCCTTGCTTCGATGTTTGAAGACTCCAGCGGCATCAAGAAAAGAATGCTTACCGCCGTACGCCCCGGTTTATTTGTCGCTACACTTGGCATTGGGTTGGGAGGGTTGTGGGCTTACCTCATTCTCGATTGGGGTGGATATTGGGCCTGGGACCCTGTCGAAACGGGATCTTTCTTGCCTTGGTTAGCGCTTGTGCTCCTCGCCCACATGCGCACTAAACCGGGCGTGACAAGCGACAGTGCTTGGATTGGCGGCGGTTTGGCTGCTGGAGGACTTGCTCTTTTTGCCACCCTTGTCACGAGGGCGGGTGGGGTTTGGGCTTCATCGGTTCACACCTTCGTGTCAGCCGATGAGGGGACTGCTCCAACAGATGCCTTTTCACGAATGGTGTTGCTCAAGGAAGACACCTTTGCTGGCGTTGAAGTCATGACTTACATGCTTCTTTTGTTTTTGATCATAGGTGCATGGGTTCAACATCAGAGGGTTCAATCTTCCACCGATGGCTCAATGCCCCGTCCTTGGTTCTTCGCGCTGCCCTTCCTCGGCGCGACACTAGCAGTTTTGGGAGGCTTTGGTGGCAGTGAGTCTGTTCTGCTTGGAGCCGATGTGTACTCAATTGTGCCAAGCCTCGCTTTCCCGTTGGTCCTTCTGCTTCCTTTGACGCTTGACGTGCTTTCCCACAAGCGTATGATGGTGATTTCAGAAGAAGGGTGGAGTTATCAAACTGCGATTGGAAAGACTGGTTTATTTTCGCTTGGAAGCAGTTACACGGCCCTCGGCATGATCTTCATTGTCTTCTTCGCACTCACTTTGCTCTCCGCAAATGTGTTTTTCTCGGCCTTGGCATTGATGTTCTTCACGCCTCTTTTTTACGCTCCAAACGCAATGAAAGCGTGGCCTTGGGCCGCAGCAGGCGTGATGTTGGCCCTTGCTGGGGCATGGGCGGAATTGGTTTCTATCCTGACTGCGGGTGTCACAATGTTGCTGTTCGTCGCACCTTGGTTGTTCAATCCCGAGGAAGAAGACGCTCAATCTTCACTCTCGTTGTTTGATCGCCGGAATCAGATGCAGATTGCATTGTGGGCTGCAGTGGTCTTGGTTGGATTGTACCTTATTCTCACGCTGGTGCTTCTCATCGCAAGCATTGATGCGGTCAATTTTGATGCACACGAAGTCTATGGCGCTCCATTCGTCCTTGCTTTTGCTGCGGCATTGGCTTTCTACACGGGAAGGAAAGGCGATTCACAACGCAACGCATGGCTTGTTTTGGGCACGCTTGCTCTTTCCTTCCTCTTTGCTCTGTGGCAACCGGCAGCGTTTGGCATGGACTCAAGTACGGTTGTTTCTTCGTTCCTTGTCCGTGGGACCCTTGCGTGGTTGATGCTTCCAATGCTCTTCTTGGTTGCCTTACCGGTCGCTCGAGAGGCGCTGGTGGTCCAGCGTAAATCGGCAGGAAAACAGGCCTTATGGCGCAGGATTCCATTTGGTGCTCACCTTGTGCACCTTGGCCTCGTGTTGTTGCTGATTGGCCACGTCTACACCACCGTTTTAGTTGATCGCGGCGATGCAAGCCATCGCATCACGATGCTCCGTGATGAGCCTGTAATCGACGGCAATTATGCTTATGAATTCACAGGCCTTGTCTTTGAATCGAATGACCTTGAAGTCGGTGATGGGTATGTCGGCGTTCAAATTACAGTCTATGGCGTCAATGATGGAGCCATTGGTGATGAAATCGGGACGGTTGAGCCAGGTATGCTTCGCTTTGATTCGACTGGAACAGCGCGTTCAGAGGTCGATACCTTAACCCGTTGGAGTGGAGACATCGTCTTCATTTTTGACGGCAGTCAAGCTGCCGGTTTGATGGGTCAAACCATGGACGGTGGCGAAGCATCAGTTCAAACTGTCCGTGTGACTGTCTACGACCTTCCTGCTTCTCATTCAGTGTGGCTCGGCTGGGCGACCATGCTCATCGGAATGGCGATTGTCGTGGCCGGTGATGCAAACAAAAACAAGGGCCTGCGGCTTGATTCATTGGAATCTGAGCAAGAAGAGTGAGGCGCTGGCCCTCCAATGGAATTATGAAGGGGGCGACGGTCGCCGGACTACCCGAAAGGGAGGTAATACCATGGAAGATGGAACAATTGTCCACGTCGATTATGAACTCTACAACAACGAAACAGGTGACCTCATTGAGACCACCCGTGAAGCAGTCGCCAAAGAGCATGATGCCCACCAAGAAAGCCGAACATACGAACCAATGGTCTGTGTCGTCGGTGGCGGGCAACTGATCCCAGGTTTCGAAGAAGCTCTAGGTGAGGCAAAGAAAGGCAAAGAAACGGAAGTTGTCATCGCACCAGCGGACGCTTACGGCGAAAAAGATCCTTCTCAAATTGAAACCATCAGCATCGACAAATTGATCCGTGCTGTTCAAGATCCAAACTCCCTGTACATCGGCGCTCCAGTGACCATTGGAAACCGACAAGGACACCTCTCCTACCTTGCAGCAGGACGAGCACGCATCGATTACAACCATCCTATGGCTGGTAAGTCACTCAAGTACTCATTCAACGTCGTGGCAGTTGTCGAAGGAAAGGAAGACCAAGTGGTCGCCTTGCTCCAAGCGAACACAGGACACAGTGGTTTTGAAGTCAGTTTCGACGGCGACGACCTCATGATTGTCCTGCCTCAAACCATGCTCTTTGACACCAACGCAGCCATGCTCAAATTCCGTTTGGTCACCACCATCCGAGATGCAGTTGAATGCGGCAAGGTCTCGTTTATCGAAGTTCACGAACCTCGAGGATTCGGTGTTCAAGATGAAGAAGATGACAGCGATGAAGGTGAAGATCTTTCCTCGCTTTCCGTTGCTCAACTTAAGGAACGCTGCAAGGCCGCTGGTCTTCCAGTTGGTGGCAAAAAGGCCGACCTTGTCGCTCGTCTCTCGCAAGAAGAAGAGTGAGGAAAAAGGCTCACTCGTCGCCACATGAAGCCCCAAAGCATATTGTGGACAATTCCAACCCAAGTTTGAGGCCAAACGATGTCAAGGACCGCGCTCGACCAACATCTCGAACAGCACAAGCCTGCTTTGCCCAATTCCGAGTATTCAATTTGGGAAAAGGCTGCTATTTGGGCTGTGCTTGCTCTGATTGCAGTCTTGCTTAGCGGTTTTGTCCTGGCCAATGATGTGGTTTGGGATGAAGGGCTAAAGCCGATTATTTGGGACCCGGTTACCAAAGACGCAGGTGTGGCAGGGGATGCTGGCTATTCACCTCAGAACACAGCCATTTACACCGGTTCAATGCTGGTTTGTGTGGTCATTCTCCAAGCCTTGTTTCGCCGTGCAGACTTTCCCTGTGACGACCGAATGACATTGGCCCTAATCGCTTGGGTCTGTCTCGCTCCGGCGATGCGGGTCCTCGAGGATGCCGACTTCTTTACACAAGACATGGATGTGCTTTTCATCTCTCCATTGATTCATCTGCATCTTGCAGCCTGGTTGATTGGTATTGCCGCAACGTCGCAGTGGGTTGCTGGACAATGGGATCACGCCACAAGCGATCGCGATGAGGCTAAAATCCGACGGGCATTGATGCCAATCTTGCTGATTGCATTGCTCTTACACTGGGGGCTGCTCTATCAGCCTGCATACCTCGAACACGAAGAGAGGGGTATGTTCTGGGTGTATACAGGCCTCATCGCCTCATTTGCCGTTTTGATTGGCATTATGTTGAAGACTCAACATTGGCCTGCAATCACCCGTGGAATGCTGGCCTTTGGTTCAGCAGCAGTGGTCATGGGTGTCGCCCACTGGGCTCAATTTTTGGCCACACCTTGGGAGCAAGAAAGTGCAAGGGTATTGGAAACAACCCCGATTTGGCCGTTGTTTGTTGTTCTTGGCATACCAGCAGTTGTGTGTGTCTTCCTTTACAGAATGGGAATCGAAGACCTGCGGCAACTAAAACTGTCTGGGTTTGAAGCTGGAGTGCTGCCAGAAGGTGTTCAACTCGATGCTTGGGACGATGCTGGCGATTTAGTTAATTCACACCCCGTAGGTTTGCTATCAAAGAAAGGCCTGCTCGCCACTCCGATGGTCTTGGCCATGGTCTATGGGCAGTTATGTGATGGATTTGCGACCATGGTTGGCATTGATTCATTTGGCTATGGCGAAAAGCACCCGGTCAGCAACGAAGTGATCAAGTTGGGTGGCCGACTCAATGAGTCGATCGGTATAGAATTCGGCGAAGGTGCATGGCTTTTCACACTGGTTAAAGCGGTGTTAATTGGTACAATTGTTTGGTTGTTTGCTGAGATGAAGGTGGAGCACCGACAACGGCATTTGCGTCTTTTGATCGTTCTTGCAGTGCTTATTGTTGGGCTTGCACCGGGCCTAAGAGACATCGGGCGTTTGACGCTTGGTGTGTGAAGCCTTCGTTCACTGTGTTGTAATAGGGTTAAATGTCCCGTCCACCTCCCTTCAATTGAGGGGTGGAAATGGACCGATTACCAACAAGAGTGAATCGTGCTGACCCCGACTTTGCAGAACGCAAGGCCTTCAATGCCCAGTTGATTGATACATTGAGGGAACGCCTCAACGTTGCATCGATGGGCGGTGGCGGGAAATATGTCGACCGGCATCGCAGCAGGGGCAAACTTCTGGCCCGCGAGCGAATCGAACAGATCATCGACCCTGGCACGGCATTTTTGGAACTCTCGCCACTCGCAGCGTTTGAGCTGTACGATGGACGCGCTCATTCCGCTGGAATTGTAACTGGAATTGGCATGGTTCACGGGCGTGAATGCCTGTTTGTGGCCAATGATGCAACCGTCAAAGGTGGTAGTTATTACCCAATGACCGTGAAAAAACACATCCGAGCTCAAACGGTTGCCCATGAAAACAACCTCCCTTGTATCTACCTCGTTGATTCGGGAGGTGCGTTCCTTCCTATGCAGGATGAGGTGTTCCCAGATATTGGCCATTTTGGCCGCATTTTCAGAAATCAAGCCCGTATGTCTGGCGATAAGATCCCTCAGATTGCAGCTGTACTCGGCTCATGCACTGCAGGAGGTGCATATGTTCCTGCCATGTCCGATGAATCCATCATCGTCAAAGGCAACGGGACCATCTTTTTGGCTGGCCCACCTTTGGTCAAAGCCGCAACTGGGGAAGAGGTCTCAGCCGAGGAACTCGGCGGTGCCGAAGTCCATACTGTTCAATCAGGCGTCGCCGACCATTATGCAGAAGATGAACCTGAAGCATTGAGGATGGTTCGAAATGTCGTTGAAAACATCGGCCCTCGGACACTGGCCCCAGCCGCAAGTGCTCCAGCAGAATCGCCAGCCTACGATGTAGAAGATCTCCTTGGCCTCATACCGAGCGACAACCGCACACCCGTCGACATCAAGGAAATCATTGGAAGAATCGTAGACGGTTCCAGATTCCATGAATTCAAATCACGGTACGGAACAACACTCGTTTGCGGATTTGCACACATCCATGGACACAAAGTCGGCATTGTTGCAAACAATGGAATTCTGTTTTCAGAATCTTCACTCAAAGGCGCACACTTTGTCGAGTTGTGTGGGCAACGCGGCATTCCGCTTGTGTTCTTGCAGAACATCACCGGGTTCATGGTGGGCAAGGCCTACGAGGCAGGGGGCATCGCCAAAGATGGCGCTAAACTTGTGACCGCAGTTTCTTGTGTCAATGTGCCAAAATTCACCGTCATCATCGGGGGATCACACGGTGCTGGAAACTACGGAATGTGCGGCAGAGCCTACGACCCTCGGTTCCTCTTCATGTGGCCAAACAGCAGAATTTCTGTCATGGGTGGGCCTCAAGCAGCAGATGTGTTGACCACTGTCAAGCAAGATCAACGTGCACGAGAGGGACTTCAAGCAATGGAGGGTGAAGAACTGGAAGCATTCCGCGCTCCTATTTTGGAGCAGTATGAGACCGAAGGCAGCCCATATTACTCGACCGCCCGTTTGTGGGATGACGGCATTATCGATCCACGCGACACACGGGATGTGCTCGGGCTTTGCATCGCTGCGGCCAGAAACGCCCCTCTCCCCGACGACCGGTTCGGCGTTTTCCGAATGTGATATATGTCAATTGAGAAATCAAAAATGCAATTGGAGATTTTACGATGATAAGCATGGAACAACCCCCTTCGACCGATTTGGTCAAATTAACCATTGAAGGCTCAAGAGCAAACATTCACTTGAACAGGGAAGAGAAATTTAACGCTCTTAATGTCCAAATGATTACAGAGCTGTGCGATCTTTTGGATTGGACAGCTGAGCGCAGTGCTGGGCGGCTTGATGCCCTTCACGACGACAACGGCCAACCCTACCTACGTAGCCTTGTTCTTTCTGGAGCAGGCCGACACTTTTGTGCAGGTGCAGACATCAACATGATGAGGGATGCTGGGGCTAACACTCCAGAGGAAAACCGTGCCGACTCAAAGCGTCTCGATCGCTTGTTCAACGGGCTTTGGTCGCATCCTTGTTTCACAGTCGGTGCCATTCAAGGCGTTGCTTTGGGAGGCGGTGCAGGTTTGGTGGCATGCCTTGACCACGTCATCGGAACACAAAACATCAAAATCGCCCTTTCGGAAGGAAAACTCGGAATTCTGCCCGCGGTGATCGGACCCTACGTCTACCGCCGCCTAGGCTCGGCATGCTTTCGCCGCCTCGCTATGCAAGCCAGTCGGATTGAGGCAGAGGAAGCATTGCGAACCGGATTCATCGAACAGGTTGTTGATGGCCAAGAAGCTCTTGAAGCCAGCGTACAATCCCTGCTTGATGAAGTCCTCACAACAGGCCCATGCGCTGTTACACTGGCTAAGGAACTCACGTTGAATTTTGACCGTTGGACAGAATCAGACGAAGCATTGCGCGATTGGACCCTTGATTTCACCAGTCAAATGCGAGGTTCGAATGAAGGTCAAGAAGGCCTCTCATCGTTCCTTGAGAAGCGATCTGCTAATTGGAAACCCGAATGATGAGGATGGTTCCAATGGTCAGTAAAGTCTTGGTCGCAAACCGTGGGGAAATCGCGTGCCGTATCCTCAGGGCATGCCACGAAGCAGGCTATGCAACAGTTGCAATTTATGCGCAAAACGACGCTGATTCAATGTTTATTGAATTGGCTGATGAAGCGGTTTTGCTTACCGGCAACACCATCGGTGAGACCTATCTTGACCAGCAACAAATTCTTTCCATTGCCAGCCAGACAGGAGCTGACGCAATTCATCCTGGTTTCGGCTTTCTTTCAGAACGAGCGGATTTCGCTCGCGCGGTGACTCAAGCCAAGATCCAATGGGTCGGACCGAGTCCAGAGGCCATTGAAAAGATGGGGGACAAAATGACCGCCCGAATCACAATGCGGGCTGCTGGTGTGCCAGTGATTCCTGGCGAAGAAATAGAGCATGAAGACGAAACGGATGCCTTAGAAGCCATCGAATCCGCATCCCATCGCGTGGGTTACCCCATGCTCCTCAAAGCGTCTTCAGGTGGTGGAGGAAAGGGCATGCGTGCCGTTCATTCCCCTGATCAATTAATTGAGGCTGCAATGGGTGCTCGCCGTGAAGCAATCGCTGCCTTTGGTGATGGTCGAGTCTATGTCGAACGCTTACTCACGGGCTCGAAGCACGTTGAAATTCAAGTGTTGGCAGATCGCCATGGCCGAACCATTCACCTTGGAGAGCGAGAATGCAGCGTTCAACGCCGTCATCAAAAGGTGTTCGAGGAAGCGCCCTGTGCAACCATGACTCCTGAATTGCGTGAAGCAATGGGTCAGGCAGCCGTCGCCGCAGCCGAGGCTGTCGACTACGAGGGTGCCGGAACCGTCGAATTTTTGCTTGCACCTTCTGGTGAATTTTTCTTCCTTGAAATGAACACAAGAATCCAGGTTGAGCACCCGGTAACCGAATTGGTAACCGGCGTTGATTTGGTTCGTGAACAACTGCGTATTGCAGCGGGCGAGCCAATGTCGTGTGGGCCACTCATGATGCGAGGGCACGCTATTGAAGTGCGTCTTTACGCCGAGGATGCTGCCAATAATTTCCTCCCAGCCATCGGTCCTCTGGCCGTCTTTAGGCCGCCGGAAGGGCCCGGTGTACGCCTCGACACAGGTGTTCGTGAGGGCGACGAGGTGACGCCAAATTACGATCCAATGCTCGCCAAACTCATCGTATGGGCTCCATCGAGAGATGAAGCCCTCCAGCGAATGCGTAGAGCGCTTGACGAATTCATTGTTTTGGGCACCACCACCAACATCCGTTTCTTGCGTGAATTATGTGATGAAGCAGAAGTGATTTCTGGTCGAACTGACACGACCACAATCGATCGCCTTTGGCCTCATGGCTGGACTCCGTCTGTACCGCGTTCCATCGAAGATGCAGCCCTCATGGCTGCGGCCGTTGGTGAAAGTGCCGGCCTTCACCGTACACAGAATCAAGCCTCAAAAGGCCCAGAAGGGCCAGTTAGCCCATTCTCCACGCTTAACAGGAGGTTCCCTTGATGCATCACCAATTCAAGAGTCCTGAGGGCCCAATTGAGGTGACAATTGCCAGAGATGGAGGCGTATGGCGTCTAGGTGATATCGAAGCTACCCCTATGGCGGATGGTCGTTTGCGAATGGTTGAGGCTGATGGTTCGATCAACTTCGCACATTTGGCCAAGGTGGGTGATGTATGGTGGGTTCACCATCAAGGTCACACGTTCAAACTCGAACGCATTGAACCGGGTGCGACTGACACCGATGACGGTGGTGGATTAACCGCTCCTATGCCGGGCAAGGTCCTACAAGTGTTGGTCGAAGTCGGCCAATCTGTTGAGGCTGGAACGACATTGATGGTGTTGGAGGCCATGAAGATGGAACACCGAATTGTCGCCGCATCCGATGGAGTTGTTACCGCTGTGCATTTCAATGCTGATGACCAGGTTGATCAAGGTGTTGAGTTGTTATCGCTTGAAGACTCATGAGTTCCATATTCGCCAATCTCCAGATTCAATCCGATCATTTAACTCAGGTTCTTGAGCATAAAAATAAGACCACGCCCAAACAAATTCACCGTTCACTTCAACTTGAATCAGCGTGCGGCGAAACAGTGAATTTTGTGACTGATACCCATAGAACCCTTCCACTCTGTCTAAGGATTGAAGCGTCAGAAAGACTTCATCCATTTCATACAATTCCCCATGAACCGTGCCTTTATCTGAACAGCGCATACCTGGATAATCGCCAAGATTGTACAGGGCTCCTTTGGTGGATGCCTTGATGCCTTGATCGGCAATGTGGTGGGTGATGGTGCTGTGCCGGCTTTGCCCTTTCATGAGGGTCCCATACACAAACAAATGAGGAACCGGATAAGAACTGTCTGAATTTCCAATTGCATTTTTTAAATCTTCAATTGGAAGTTTATGCCTCAAGAGATTTCGTTGGATGAGGTCAACATACGATGAAGTTGGTGGAACATAATCGGAAATCTTCCCTTGTGTGACCCGATACGTCATCGCTTCCACAGAGGAACCATCGGCCTTGACCACGTTGACCATTGTCCGCCGATAGACGGTTGGATGACCTTCCTTGCGATCCATGTTGGCAAGAGCGTTTGCATTAAGTGAAAACAACACTCCTGGGACGGTGTGACCGCACCCTGCGGGGGTCACATCAGCAGCTCCGCCTTCCCTTGAGCGTGAATGGTAATGGAACGTCAATCGATGATCGGGTAACCAACATGGCTCCAACTCGGTCCTCCCTGATGGGTCAGCACCGCGCTGTTCACACCACTGCATCCAATCTTTTGTGTCCAAGTTTGACCCGTATCCAAAATACAAGACATGCTCTTCGTCGCTCATGACCAAGCCATCAGTTCAACCCTATTTCAAACCGAACCTTGCATTTTGGGAAAGGAAAGTGTGTGACCGTGCAACTGGCACCTCAGCAGTAGACCCTTCGACCAAGGATACCGTTCAACCCCACTGGCAAGGCTCGAGGACGTCTTGTCCACCCATTAATGGTTGAAGCACTTCAGGGATGCGCACCCGTCCGTCTTCCAACTGGTTCTGTTCCATGATCGCTACGAGGGCTCGAGAGGTAGCTACAGCCGTTGAATTGAGCGTATGTGCGATGGGTTGGCCGGAATGTCCCGGTTGACCATACCTGATTTGAAGCCGGTTTGCTTGGTAATCAGTGCAGTTCGAGCAGGATACAATCTCTTTGTATTGGTCTGCACCGGGGATCCAAGCCTCAAGGTCGTACTTTCTTGCTGCAACGGTGCCCATGTCACCTGTGCAGATGTTCACCACTTCGTAATGCATGCCAAGTGCGTCCCACAAATCAATGCAATTTTGCAACAATTCTTCCTGTAATTCCCACGACTGCTCAGGGCTTGCGATGATGATTTGTTCAATTTTAGTGAACTGATGAACCCGCCAAATACCGAGGTCTGATTGTCCGTGGGAACCAACTTCGCGTCGAAAGCACGGAGATACACCAACCATTCGTAATGGTAAATCGGCTTCTGGAATTGTTTCACCCATGAACATGGCTGTAAGCGGATGTTCTGCAGTTGCAATCATGTAGTATTTGTCTGGTTCAATCCCATACATGACGGTTTCAAAATCGGAAAGATCAGTCACGCCTTCGTAGGCTTCTCGATTCATCATAACTGGCGGTTGGACAAAGGTGTAGCCTCTTTGGCGAATGAAGTCCACTGCATACTGTTGTAGGGCGAATTCTAATCTGGCTAAATCGCCCTTGAGGAAGAAGAAGCGGCTCCCAACAATCTTCGCTGCACGCTTCAAGTCAACCCATTTATTCATCTCAATCAATTCGTTGTGTGTACGAGCATCAAAGGTGAATTCTGGTTTGACGCCATGAACGCTGTGCACTGTATTACCAGATTCATCAGCGCCTTTTGGTACGTCGTCATGAAGGATGTTAGGGATCCGCATCCGCAGTCGGTCGCGTTCTTCAACGGCTTCGTCCGTCCTGCGTTCGAGTTCAGAAATTTGAGCCCCAAGGTCTGCAACCTCTGCTAGAATGCGTTGCGCTGCCGCTTCGTCGCCGGATTTCTTTGCAGCTCCAATGCCACGTGCAGCAGCGTTTTTTGTCGCACGCAGTTGATTTGTCTCGTGTTGGAGGTTAATCCATGTCTGGTCCAATTCAATCACACGGTCGATGTTGTCGTGTGGAATCCCTCGCTTGTCGTGATCGTTACGAATGACTTCGGGCGTTGTTCTAAACAGATTGATGTCGAGCATGTAGGATCACCTCAAATTGAAATTCCAAAGTCAAAGATGGCTGATCCAATGAAGATGTAGCCTCCGATCACGTAGCCTAAGATGGAACCGCCGTTCAGCAAAGGCAATCCTGCTTGAGCCCGTCCTCGTGCCACATAGGTCATCAATGCGAAGTAACCAACCAAACCTCCAACCAGTGTTGAGATGGCCACGGCAAACGCCCCACTTGAGTCCAACCATTGGGCGGCTGAAAGAACCAGCATACCTGGGAAAATCACGTCGCCGAGTCCCATGAACATGGCATCCTTTCCTTTCTGTTTCTTGGGCGCACCCTTGGAAGGTGCAGGAGCAGCAGCATCACGATCTTTCATCGATGAAGTTTCTTCAACGAACGAGTAGCCTTTTTCTTGCGGTGCAACCAGAAGGATTGGCAATCGTAAATTGATCATGGTATCTGCCAAATCCAGCATGTGTTTGGATTTGTACACGGCCCACGCATCGTAAATAGCGGCTGCAATCATGAACACGATGATGAGGGTTGGGACAAACGCCACTCCGAGCATCACCACAACACCCGAACCAACCAGCACGCCAACCGTGTTGACAACATACCATTCACTGTGCACATAGAGCAGCACCATGAGCACCAACGCTACGATGACGCCGAGAATGAGGGGGACATCATAGAGTTGCAGGCCGCTGACGACGTCCATGTCCTCGGTGATGAGTCCGGAGTCGATTGTGGTTGATTCCGTGCTGTAAAGCGCGTGGAAGTGCGTTTGATTGTCGGTTGTGTTCGCAAACCAACCAGTTTCGAACCCTTCGTCAATGTCCAAACTGATTTTGTTGAGAAGGGATGTTGTCCAAAGCCAGTGGGCTTGGCTCTCGGTTGTGATCAGCATGTCACTGTACCCTGAAAAATCTCGGTCCGTCAGGCGTACTGATTGAATGGTTTCGCCAAAACCTTCGAGGTTCATGTTGGTTTGTGGGGTGAATTCCGTGTCCTGTGTTGCATTCCATTCAAACCCAATCACGTCCCCGTTTTCTTCACCTAACAAGATCAATCCCTCTTGGTTTGAGGCAAGATCGTATGGAGTTGTGGACCAGGGAGAAGGTCCGAAGTCGGCTGAGGTGAACTTGCTTGAAGCGTTGTGTTGGAACAGAACCGTTGCCATGTTATTGATATCAGGCAGGTTTGAGTCAAAGGCAGGGGCAGTTTCTTCCAGTAAGATGACAGCCACCATTGTTGGGGTTGCAATCAGGACCTTATCTTCCGCAATCACTTCGGTATGTAGGGTGCCTAGGTGGGCATCAAGTCCAAATGGAAGTCGCCACTTGGCCTGCGTCACCATGAGTCCAGGGGTTTCTTCGAATGTATTGAAACGATGGAGGAAGTTTCCTTCATCAACAATGTACATTGCATCGTTCGTATGGAATCCAACCATGCAACCAGTTCCTAGCGCTGCAAGGTAACCAGTGAACTCTTCTTCACCATCAATGGTGGTGGTTTGCACGCAGGTATAGGAATCGATTGTTTCACCGGTTTCAGCGTTGACGTACCACACCCAAGCCCCATTGGCAAAAGTGAACACATCCTCATCCACGCTCACATGGAGCGTGAACTCATCGCTGTGCGGGTAGCGAACATGTTGGTTGGTCCATGTTGGCTCCTCGCCCACCATTGAGTGGCCCTTGTAGAAACTGACGTTTTCACCCCAAGTGCCCTCGCCCCCAGTCACTTCACTCATGAAATGACCATCATAGCCGCTGTGGCCTATGTAGGCACTTTCGAATTCCGTGGTTGCTTCTATTTCATAGGGTTCCGAATCCAAATCGATCATCACCATGTGTGCCAAGGGCACAGTGGAATACATCAAAGCAAGGCACAACACGCCCATGATTCCGTACTTGATAATCCAGTCTTTCTTGTACTTTGCAAGGGCAAGAATGAACGCTGTAAAGATAAAAATCATCACTAATTCAAGCAAAATGTACCGAACTTGAGTTGCTCCAGATTCCCCGAAAGCATGCAATCCTGCAACATCGTACCACGGCCGAATGTAAAGTCCAATCACGATGGTGAGGATGAACATGCCCATCATGCCCAACATTGAGGTCATTTGTTCTCTCATCATGAGAAGCAGACTGTCTTCAGCACGAAGTTCAGCTTCGACGGCCTTGAACGCCTTGGACTCTTTGCCCGAGGCCTTTTTTCCACCGGGCGAGGCCGTGTTGTCGTTGCTCATGCCCTATCGGAGCGTGCGTTCCCATATCAGCATGGTGATTCCATACGCCCCCTACGGGGGCGATACAAAGGTGTTGTTGTCGAAAGGCAAGAGGCTATTCACCAAGGGGCTATCCAACAACCGGAGGGGGCTTTTTTGGACGAAGTTCGAACGTGGTTAAACAGCACGAAAAACAGAGGCATGTCCCTCGGCTTGAACCACACAAAGGCTGCATTGGAGCGACTTAGCCTGCCTCATCAGCCCGAGCACATCATCCACGTCGCAGGAAGCAACGGCAAAGGCACAGTTTGCGCCTTGATGGCGGGATCCTTGTCGCTTTCAGGAGTTTCAAATCTGTTCTTTTCATCCCCTCATTTGGTGCGAGTCGAAGAGCGCATACGATTCAATGGGATTCCAATTGACGCTCCCATGTTTAATCGAGCCGTGAACAAGGTTCGTAGCGCTTCGAAACAAGAACCAGAAATCCCTCTCACCTTCTTCGAAGTGACCTATCTTGTTGCCATGCAGTGTGCCAGCGATGCGGGTGTAGAGGTGCTGATTCTAGAAACTGGTCTCGGCGGAAGGAAAGACGCCACACGCTCAGGTCCGGCAACCGTTTGCCTCGTGACATCCCTAAGCGCCGAACACAAGGATGTGCTTGGATCCTCTCTTCCTCTCATCGCCAAGGAAAAAGCAGCAATAGCCCGCCCTGGTGGACTGTTGTTGATTCGTAAACCAAGCGATGCTGCGGTGAAAGATGCAATGCTCGAAGAAGCCAGTATGGCCGGTCAACCCTCACTGGGCGAATCAAGAGTGCCCGCAAAAACTCAATGGGTTGAGATTCCGGGTGAATCTTCTGTTCGTCAAGAAGCGATGATCCTGGCCGAGGCCTTGTTCACAGCCATTGATTTGCCAAAGGAGCACCTTCGGTTGGCGAACAAAACAGTGAGGTGGCCAGCGCGCATGCAGCACCTTTCGGTACAAGCAACCGGCCACCACCCTTACCTCCTCGATGCCGCTCACAACCCCTCGGGGTTGCAGCGCGTTCTGCCTGAGTTAGAACAGATCATTCAGGCAGCATGTGAGGGCGAGGAAGGCGGCTGGAGTCTTCTGTTTGGTACATCGCCACAGGATGATTTGGACGTATTTTGTGCCCCCTTGCTCGATTTGTGCCAGCGATACCCTCCACACATGGTGGTGTTGAGTGAGCCTCAGGGCGGCCGGTATCCCGGCGTAGACAGTGATGTATTAGCCCAATATCCATGGAAGTGTTCGGTTCAACACACGATCAAATTACCCAATGATGCCGTTCAGACCCTCCTCCAACACCCTCCATTGTCGGTGGGCTTGGTGGTCAGCCTTGGTTCGTTGTATTTACAGGGGAATCTGCTCGAAGCACTCGGCTTAGACGGAAATGGCCACCTGTCGCTGCTGGCGAAGGGATGATAGCACGCTGCTTGGTGTGCGGAGCGGTGAGCGAATGAGTGACAAGTGGGATCAGCGATTTATTGACCTCGCCTTCCATCTTTCTGGATGGAGCAAAGACCCCTCGACAAAGGTGGGCTGTGTGGTTGTTGGCGAAGACAGAGAGATTCGTTCAACAGGATTCAATGGCTTTCCACGTGGCATCAGCGACGACAACGAACGTCTAACAGACCGGGCCAAAAAATACCCACTGATTTGTCATGCTGAAGAAAACGCAATCATGCATGCTGCACGCATCGGTGTTTCGCTCAAGGGCAACACCGCCTTTGTCACATGGCCACCATGCTCACGTTGCGCTCGTTCGCTGATTCAAGCTGGTATCAGAGAGGTCGTGTATCCCACACCACAAGAAATACCGGAGCGTTGGTTGGAAGATTTTGAGACTTCAAATGGCATGCTAAAGGAAGCAGGCGTTCTGGTTCGCACCGTAGACCCTCAACCTGAGTGAGCCCGACCGAGGGTTTGATGCACCCTTACATGAAGGGAGTCTCATGAGAGGAGGGGTTGTTGCAGGCGGCCTCATCTTGCTCATGCTTCTTTCGGGGTGCGTAGCCCCGACGGTGCCCCGAACCACTGTGAATGAAGAGGTACCAATCCCTGATGGAACCGAATGCAATGGAATGGTTCTTTTGTGCGACCGCACCTATGATGATGTCACATTCCCCGAAACGCACAATGCGTTTTCCACACATGAAGATGGGATTTACTATCCAGCGGCAAACCACCAGACTGGCCTTTTAGCGCAATGGAACGCTGGAATCCGTGCGTTCATGATTGACACGCATTACGAGGTTCTTGGTGACGAACGGGTCGAAACGGTTCGCCTTTGCCACGGTGACGATGATCGAGGGTTCAGCCCCTGTTCGTATGGAACCGTCAACGCAGTGACCTGGCTTTCACAACTCAACGCTCTCATGCAAGATGCACCAAACGATGTGGTGACCTTGTTGGTGGAAAATTATGTTCAAGCCGACCATCTAAAAGCAGTGATGGAACAGTCAGGGCTGTACGATTTGGTGTTTTATCACGCCATGAATGAGCCATGGCCAACCCTTGCAACCATGCTTGAGGACCGAACCCCACTGGTTGTGTTTTGGGAACAATCAGCAGATCCTGCACATCCTTGGGTGCACGATTTCTTGACCCACAGTTGGACCACTAATTTTGCGGAAGAGAACACAGAAGACATGAACTGCGACCCACTTCGAGGCGATCCGGAGCAAGAGGTCTATCACATGAACAACTGGCTCCGAGGTCCACTCGGTCTTTCGGATCCGAGCAGAGGAGATGAGGCAAACAACATCGATTTCTTGATTGAACGGGCGAAAGAATGCTGGATTCAACATGGCAAGCGACCGACCTTCATCGCTGTTGATTGGTGGGAAGATGGCGATGTCGTCGCCGCTTCGGTTGCCATCAACGCCTTAGAATCGCCAAATTAAGCCCAAAATCTACGGGTTCGTGCGTATTCAATTTCTGCATTGTGAATCGCTTCAAGCAGACCTTCCGTATTGTTGCGTTGAGTCCGTCTCAACAGGCGCTGAGCGGTTGCTTCACCAACGCCCCGTCCCATCAAGCATAAGACAGCCTCGTAGCCTCTGCTTTGAACCAAGTCGGCGTTTTTCATCATTCGCCCTTGGTCCTTTTCATCCTCAGACGCAACCCATCCTTCGAGCATCGCTTGCATTCCCTCACGAGCGCAAGCTAACATTGTGCCCGAGCACTTTGTGCACTTTTTGATGCCCTCGATTTCCTTGAAACGAGCGACTCTGAACCGTCGAACATTCCTACAGCGAAGACAGCATAGTACCGCACGTTCATTGACCAGACGGGTTCGTAATTTTTCACGAACTGCAGCGTTATCCCAATTCGGGAGGAGCAAGTCGCGACTCGAGCGGTTTGAGACACCCATCGGCCCAGTCGGTGAAATTTCGATTTCGATCAACCCCGATTGGATAGCGTGCAACACATCTCTTGCACCAAGCACATCCATTCGCTCGTGGAACAACTTGTCGAGCACCTCCTCCATCACCACCGTACCACGGTACTTACGCAGCAATGCTTGGAGGTTGATTTTCCGTGGATCGACCCCATGGCGAAGAATACCGAATGTTTTGGCGACCTGTGCAAAACGCCAACGCACCTGCCTTGAATTTGGTAACGTCACGCTCAGCAATCCTTGCAAAGCATCAGGTGGAGTTTCAGTGAGCCAACCAACGATATGGTCTGCATGAATTTCACCAGTTTGAAGACTGATTCGAGTTGGTTCGTTGACCAATCTGCCCCATTTTCCAGTTTTGGTTGAAGCCATGGCCATGAGAAAGTGCCCAATCGCTTCGTTGATTCTTGAGCCATGGCACGAATTGATGACGATAGCGTCCTCTCGCTCCTCAATGGTGATTTTTCGATCCGTAGCCAAAACGCCGGTCACCTCGAGGTGATTGGTGATGGTTTCAGCGAGCAGGCCGAGGGCCTCGTCGTCGATTGGATGTTCTTTGAGCGTCGAGGAACGGTCTGCGAAGATGCCGTTCACATCAACAACCTCTGTTTCAGAAGGTGGAGGCGTCTCGTAGGCACCTATGTCCATCGCCACCAAACCTCGTAGCCTTCCAATATCGCGAGCGATTGCCTTGGGCACTGGAGGCAACTCACCAACCCACTGCGGTGCATTTGCTTGATCAGAGACGGGGGTCACGAGCAATTCTGATTGCTCAGGGTCCGCATCGATAATCATCCATGTGCGGCCGGCCATGACAAATTGCCTTCGATGGCCGTCATCGTCTTCACCGCTGTCGTTGAGTGAAAGAACGAACGCTTCGTCGACGTTGCCCAAACTCCTACGAGTTACGGCGTCACGAACGCGATAGGACTGCTTGTCGGGAATCATGGACAAGTGATTGCTCACCCATTGTCGTGTACGACCCGCAGTGGAAAACCAGCCCTTGGCAAACAGTGCAGGTACGGGGACTTGCAAACTCTTGAGGTCGTTTGAGATTTCTTCATCGGGAACATTGTACCTTGGGCGTTCCTCAGGAAGGTTGAGTTTCTTCACAGCAGCCTCAGCTTGTGCAAGGGCGTAGACTTTCGCTGGCCACCGGTACCACGGTACTTCCTTTGGATCGGGTGTATGGCGGATGATCCAACTGTCTGCTAGCACCTTGAGGATGGCTTCAGTGTCATGGCGGACCCATCCTTCGAATTGACTTGCCTTACCAATGATTTCAGTGGCAGTGTCGATGGGAACGGCGTTGTGTGAATGAGCCATAAGCACGAGCTGGTTCGCTACAACTGCTTTTGGGCGTTGTCGCCATTGGACTGGTTCGATTTCGCCGAACATTGCCTTTCGGGCCACAACAGCACCTTCTGCGATCTCATCGGCGTCCCATGCCAAGAGGTGGCCTCTCCCAACGCCGCCAAGTCGGTGGTCTGCCCGTCCAACCCGCTGGAGCATGCGATCGACAGAACGTGGGCTTTTGACTTGGACAATGCGTTGAATTTTTCCCACGTCGATACCTAACTCGAGGCTCGAGGTACAGACAAGTCCTGCTAATTCTCCAGCCCTCAACCGGTCTTCCATATCTTGGCGGGTGTCCGTAGCCAGTGACCCATGGTGAACTCCTATTTGCACGTCTGGTGCCATGCTTTGCAATCGATTGGCGATGGTTTCAGCATCGTTTCTGCTGTTGACAAACACCAAGCACGGAGGCTCGGTTCTCAACACCTCGATGAGACGGCGAAAACTTGCGTGAACCCTCGGTGTAACACCCATTTCGATTCCTCCGACTTCATCCTCTGCCAGTGGTTGTGCGCATTCAACCGTCAAATCTGTACTGCGTTCACCCATTGCAATGATTGCTTCTCCACGGCCTGGAGAAAGCCACTGAGCGACTTCTTCGGGGTTCCCTACAGTGGCTGATAATCCAATGCGTTGAACACGATGTCCAGACAACGCCTCTAAGCGCGCTAAACCAAGTGATAATTGCCAGCCACGCTCACTTGCAGCCAAATCGTGAACTTCGTCGACGATGACTGCGCGCACGCTTTTCAACAGTTTTCTCAAGTTTTTTCCGGTGAACATCAACTGAAATGTTTCAGGAGTGGTGACAAGCAAGTGCGGGGGTTTTCTGGTCTGTCTTGTTCGTTCGCTCTGAGTCGTGTCACCGTGCCTCAACCCAACTTTGAGCCCGACAGCGCTGGAAATTTCCTCAAGCCTTCGGTCCACGTCTCGATTGAGAGCACGCAAGGGCGTAATGTAGAGGATTGCGAGCGGATCCCACTCTTCAGTCAAGCATCGATGGAGCACAGGCAATACAGCGCTGAGGGTCTTGCCAGATCCCGTGGGGGCGATGATAATTCGGTCTTCGCCGGCGCAGAGGGAGGGAAGTGCCTCACTTTGCACGGGCGTTGGTTTCCAGCCACGATCGTTCAGTGATGCCGCTAAGCGATCATCGAGGATTGAAAATACGCCAGACATAGTCTCCCCACCCTCTTCGAGTGAGCCTCATGCCGACCTCTTTTGAGGATTTGCAGTGCTTCAGAGCATCAAATGACTAGAAAATCGGATGGTTTTCAATCAATCGTCATCGTATTCATCTTCGTCATCATCTTCATCTTCGTCCCAGTCTTCTTCCTCATCAAAGAGGCCACCACTGTGATCGATGGTTGTGCGTGAAGCGATGGTTGCAACGCCAATGAGCACGAGAATTGATGTGACGATGAAAATCCAAGCAAGTGGGTTTTCACGAGGTGAATCGAACCAGCCGAGGTACTTTGGATAAGCAAGATCGACTGAATGTTCTGCGCTGTTGTCATCATCGTTCACCTCGACGATGAGGTTGTCACGGTCGACAACAACTCGAATTCGATCGACATCTTCTGCATTCCATGTCGTATCCACGTCAATGATTTCATTGGAATCGATACCAGACAGTGTGATTTCATCAAATGGTTTCTCTGCATCGCCTGCATAGAAGCTGACCTTGAACGAACGGTTTGTATCGCCTCCAGTATTGACAACTTGTGCATTCACCTTGACTGCTGAACCCGGTGCGACGTGGTCGTCAGACAAATCGATGGACCGAACACGCAATTCAGGCCCAACGGCGCCGAGTCGAATCCATTGTCGTTCAAAGTCCGTATCGTCAACAGCAAGTTCTGGAACCGGGCTGGCTTCAGAATTGGATACAACAGGGAACTGGTTTCCTGCTGCGTCATAGCCTGTGACATAGAAGCCTACGAAATCACCAGCTTGCGGTGTTATCCGTCCATCGTCGGTCAAATCAACGGCTCCAGTCCAGATCACATTCTGCCCGTCTTGTTGCATGCCGAGGAGCGTTGAACCAGCACCTATGGTGACGGTGCGTGTTGCATCCCGCATGACCCAGTGGACCATTTGCCGCGACCCAGTCAAATCGGCATCTTCAGTGCCATGGAATTCGACTGGAACAAAAGTGAGATCGTTATTTGCGGAAATATCGATGACATTGAGCGGGCTGGTGCGCTTGACGACTCGTGGGGCTGCATCATCAACAATCACTTGCAATGTGGTCGATACCAAGGTCCCGGTCATGTCTTCTCCACGGCCAGGAATGTTGGTGATGGAAATCAAACATGTTCTGGTTGGAGAGGATTGAAGCGTGGTTGCCGAGGAAAGTGGTACTTCGACTGAGTAATGACCTTGTTCGGTCAATGAGCCATCGCTCCACATCTTTTCTCCATCAAACACTTCGACAAGAATACCGACGTCTCTTGGGGCAGGAACGCTGCTGCCTTCGTAGACAACGGTTCCTGTGAAGGCTAGACGGTCATCTTTGCGAACCCGGCTGCCATCTGCGACTTGGCCGGTGCGTGGCTCACTGATGTCTTCAACGAGGTAATCGCTTGGAGCGAGCATGAGGTCGTTCTCAACTCGGAAGGTGTGTTCCAAAAGCAGGATACGGTCTTCATACTCGGAACCACGCTCTTTGTAGATCAACGCCACATCACCCATCTCTTCATCAGGCCAATCCCAGCCGATTTCAAAGTGGAACGTCAATTGAATCCACGGTAGGCCAGAATCATTTGTTGTTTGGTGCATCGTGCTGGTGGACATGAGGGTAATGAATTCGCTTTCCGACCAGAAAGTATCGTTCATCCCAGAGTATGAGATGCGTTGAGCGTCTCTCAATGGGTTTGGCCCCTCAAAGTCAAAGACGAGTGATATATGCTCGAAATCGATAGCTGTGTTGGCATCAATGAATCCGAGCGTAATGACTTGTTCCATGCCTGCAAAAATCGGGGCATTGTCGTCATGTCCAACCCATTCGAGTCCGGTGAACACTGCGGAGGAATCCTTCCGGGTTCGGAAGGTTGCGTCGTCATGCTCAAATCCATGTTCGGATTCAAAAGTGAAGATTTCCTCATCGTCTCCAACCATTGAGTAAAACAGAGGGTTTCCTGCCTCATCGCCACCTTGCCAATAGTATGAAACACGACCCATATTGGGGTTTCGAGTGTGATCGATGGTTGTGATGAACCACTTATTCTTCGCTTCAGTTGTGTTGTGCACGCTCTTTGTTGCGTATTCTTCTAGATCGGCTTCACCATTTCTGTTGCTGTCATGGTCTGCTTCGACCCAATACATGAGATCGAGCGTCATCGGGTGACCAACATCATCGTTGACCATGATCTTGATTTCTTGCTGCGAACTTGCTGCTTCATAGCCGTCATCAAGCGGAGCGATGGCCATTCGCTCGGGAGCCGTTGCATCGACCTTGTAGGTTCGTTGCCAGTCAGCGTTCGAGGCCATAACGTGAGTTGGATCGCGTTCATTGTAGGTCTGAACCTCATAGGTGAGGCCGTCAGGTACGTCGATGGCTGGCAGGTCAATGCCGATGAAGAAGGTTCCATTGTTGTTGGTTGTGTCCCTGGCGGTGCTCTCCACCCAACCGTTGCGAGAAATTCGCACGTCAAAGGCACTGTCCTTTGGAGCATCTTCGGTGTTATGGAACCACATGGCTCCTTGGAAGTAGAGGGTCTCCCCTGCTGCAACCCAAGAGTTGTCTGGGACATCATCCATGGTCAATCTTCCATCGTTGTCACGGACCTTGAGCCAACCAAGGCCAAAGCTGCGGTTGACTTCCATTGTATCGTCGCTCAACAAATCAAGCGGTGAATAGCCAGCAGAGCCGCTGTTGTCCAAGCATCCAGTCTTGAATCGAACTCCAGTTTGATCAGGGAATTCTGAAGTCACGTGGAAAATCCAGTGAATCTCAAGAATACCATTGTTTTCAGCGGACCATGAACTTGCGTCCATCTCGATGTAGTCTTCTGGATCATTTGGATCAGGGAACACATCACCGTTCTGCCAAGTCATCGTTGGGTTTTTGGCAATGGATTTGGTTTGCAAAGTTAAGGTTGCTTCAGACATGCTTGTTGCGTCTTCACCGATGATGTGTCGGGTCACAACTTCGTAAGGCTGCAGTCGCTCATGAAGAATTTCGCCCACGGGGATTTGGATGTCGAGGTTGATGGTGTTCACGGTGTAGGTGACTGAGAACGATTGCAATTCGAGAACACCCGATGACGAGGAGACCAATCCAATGGAGAGGTTTGCAATTCCCGCACCTGTGTCTGGAATACGGTCGTTGAGGCACTTGAGGAGGTTATTGACACCTCCAGATACAGTAAGGTGAGTGACGGTCATTGGTCCCATCAACGCACCATTGCTGGCTGGCATTTTCCAACAGGTTGGTGTTGTCCAATCGTATGGTTTGTCGGGATCGAGCAGGCCGCCGATTTCGATTCCAGCCTCTTCTGGCGCGTCTGCGTGCTGTGCGACGCTGATGTTGGAAATCGAAGGTGTGCTCTGTGAATTTGAGGATGATAATTCCACCCTCAAGCACATGTAATAGCCTGTTGGACTCAATGACTTGGTTTGACCAGATTGAGCTGTGGTCCAAGTTTGCACACCAGTGCTGCCCGAAGTGCAGGTGGATGAGGATGAATAGCCATAATTGACACGGATTGAGGTCCCCGAAGGTGTGGTGGAGTTCCATGTTAGGGTTGCAGCAACTGTAGTTTGTGTTCCGCTACCGACGTATTGGTTGACGTACATGTAGGCAGAATTCACGTACGAGGTGGTGTATTCAACACCAATGCCATCCAGAATAGGGGTCGCAGAAGCCGTTCCATTCAATGTCGCCCGCCAAAGCAGGCTGTTGCTTGGGCTTGAGAAGATGACCGTTTGTCCAGCATTGACGTTGCGCCAGGTTGTACCGCCGTCATTCGACAAATCAACACTGATGCTCGTCCCTGAAGGCAAGTAGCCTAAGATGCTCTTCACTTCGTATTCTGAGATTGGTTTTGAGATTGAAATGGCCGTTCCAACAATGAGGTTCGAAGTTGAAGTTGGTGTGCGTGCATCGAACAGAGCCCCATCACCGTGATGGAAGATCTTGTGTCGATATGAACTTGGACAGTACGCAGTGCTGTAATGTGAGCAGGAAAAACTTAGTTTTCCTCCATCCGCTTCAACAAGACCGTAGTGCCCACCTTCTGTGATTGGTTTTACACCCATGTGCTCAATGAAGTTGCCGTTGAAGGTGAAGTAGTGATGGTAACTGTCGTAATTGTAGCCTGAACCGCTCTTGTAGGATTGATCGTATTCGTTGTAGATAATGGTCGGATAGTTGACGACAAGTCCAGCACCGTATTGAGTCGGAATGGTCGATGTTGATCCAAGCGTCCACGTCCCGTTGACTGAACTCGGCGTGTTTTTGTTGACCTCGTTTAGGTAGTGTGCCTGTGCCTGATAACTGTAGGTTGAAACCCACATCTTTCCTGTTGATTCATCGATGTCAACTCCGGTGACATAGTTCGGGCTGAACGACCATGATTGCTCACACTTCCACTGCATGGAACTTGAAACGGACCATTTGGTGAGGTAGTAGTACGAACCATGAGCCGTGTAGACATTGTTTCCATCAACGACGGCGTCGCTTATCTTGTAGTATTGGCTCGAACTGCATCCGTTGGTGTTGATGTTCGCTGTACCGATGTATGCTCCAGTTGTAGCGTTGATCCGTAGGATGGTGGGCAATTGATACAATCCAGAGGATGTGTACCGCATGACGTGGTACTCGTCATCAATCATAATGACAACACCGATGTAATTCCAACTCGCAGTGGTGCTGACGCTCAATTGTGGGAAGACCTTGGTGAGTCCTGTGTAGCCTTGGTCGCCGTTAGCCATGAACTGGCCTGTTGTGTTTTGCACTGCCGACCCCTTCGATTGGATTTGCTGGGTGCGGCCGAGGTCGATTCCGCTATCGGTTGGGTTCCCTTTCAGTTCCATCTCTCGGGAATCAACGTTGATGTTTTGACGGCTGCCAGATGTGAAGGGCGATGGAGGTGAACCTGACCATGCACCATCACCAGATCCACCGAAATGGGCGTTTGTGGTGAAGTTGGTGTATGTGGTCCGACTGGCGTCCCCTCGAAGCTTGAACTCGGCGGACGTCACTTCGGCGCCGAATGGAATCGACAAGTCTCCGGCGCTTCCATTTCCACTGCCGGAAAAGGTGTGCGTATAGGAAGTGGTACCGTTTTGAAACTGCGTCTCAGTGGTCGCTCCAGCGGCGATAGGAGCCATCAGCGAAGTGAGGAAAATTAGGGTAAGAAAGATTGCTTTTCGCATGAAAATCACCGTGTGTCCCTCAATGGGCCTTCGGCCCACCGAAGCCAAAGCATTTCAACTTCTCCCCGGACCGTCACATCGAGAAAATGGATGGGTCACTGATGACTGTTCTCACATGTCTATCGAAGATTATATTCGATTTGGGGTGTCTTGGTTTGACCTTCAATGATTGCTCTTGTGAAAGGAAGCCTCAAGAAGTTGTTCGGATTCTTGCCAAATGGGGCGAAGCATGGTTACCGGTTTGATTTCTAAATGGTGGGCCGGCCAACACGGTAGGCAACTCGGGTATGCAGCGACCGCCTCGGGGGCAACCGGACTGTTGTTTCTCATCGCCGTCACCCATCTTTTGTTTTTGCAAAGCGACCCCTCTTGGAAAGACTACACAGGGCATGCTATTGGTCTTGCAGCGGTATCAAGCGTCCTCTTTTTGATCATCCTACCGGAATTTCTTACGCTCCGCGGCCATGCATTGTTGCTTGAGGAATTGAAAGAGCTTGACTCCACTTCAGAAATTCGTCGAAGAAAGGCAGAGGGGAACGAATCTGCTGATGCGCTAGGTGCTGGCCACGCAGCCTCATGGACGGCATTCCTTGAAAGCAAGGGACTCCGACGGTGAGGCAGAGGGGAACACGTTTGTCGAACCACGTACCGCATGACCCATTGTATTCTCTTCTTAGAGAAATGGTCCTTGCCGCCGGTATGATTGGTATCCTGGTGCTGGGTCTTTACGCTCACACTGGTTCAATGCCGCCTTTGGTTGTCGTTGAATCCTCTTCAATGATTCATGAAGAAAACGGTGAGGTTGGTAGCATTGATGCAGGGGATTTGGTCCTTGTACATCGTCAACCGATGGAGACCGTGATCACCTTTGCCGAAGCATCGAATCCATCTCATCCCAATTTCGGCTATGAGCAGCATGGTATGGCGGGCGATGTCATCATTTACGACAAAAATGGTGAAGGCGGCACACCTATTATCCATCGGGCAATCCTTGAAGTCGTTGCTCATTCCACTCAAACGCCCAACAGAAATGTGGCCCCAGATGCTCCATCAAATCAGCACTGCCCTGATGGCGGTAGCTTTGATGATGCTCTTATGGATCAGGATGGCCAAATGGGCACCTGCATCATAACTTGGAATGTACCAGGTACAAATGTCGTTAATGCAACAACCATCTCTCTTGCTTTCGATGGGGATGAAGCCGGTTATTACGACTGCAAACGCCTCGCACACGCCAACGTCGAGCCTTATCTTGTCGTGTGGAATTGGACGCCCTCCCAAGAAGGGATGTTAACTCTGGGCGATAACAATCACTGTTCCGTCGACCAAGGATCAAGCGCAGTGAACGGGTCAGTCGGCGTTCATAGCGCCTCAGGCGTGGTCAAACCAGTTCGTGATTCATGGCTCATTGGCGTCGCTGGTGGAGAATTACCTTGGTTGGGTACGGTAAAACTCGCACTCAACACGGCCCCGGGTTCGCCGGGCACTGTTTACGTTCCAAATTCATCCTATCTTGCTTTGTTCGTGCTTGTGACCGCAATTCTTGCAGCACCGCTTGTGCTGGAACCAGTTCTCAGACGGCTTGTCGTTGGGGCGCCAGAATTGAAATTGGCTGAAGATGAGTTAGAAGAGGAATAATCAGTGGCTGAGTGCCTCATCCAGATCCAATTCGCCTCGAGCCACGGCCAAGGCCATATCCGCCGAGATGGTTTTCCTGCCATTGCTTCGTTTCCGGCTTTGGCGTTGAATTTCCTTCAGTTGCCCCTCGCTTGGTGTAATGTTTCGTTGCTCCCAAACCCTCTGGCCGCGAATCATCGCTATTCGAATGGCGGAAATGACGTGATTATGGCGCAGCAATCCCCTTGACGTTCTCGCTTCGTCGACCTGTTCAATCAGCAGACTGGATGCAATACATTCGTTGATGATTTGGTCGCGTAGAAGCGGTGCTCCATCGCCAATCCGTACCCTGCTTTGTTGATGCTTGGCCGCTGATTTGATGGTTTCAATGTGTGCGGTCACCTTGTCGATTGATTCCAATTGGGACATGCCCAAAACGATACCATCCCCCATCCATGCAATGCCAGGGCGAGGTCCTGGGTCAATGCCAAACGTCAATTCATGAATTTGATGGACTCCCCGTAGATGAAGCAATGCTCTTTGGATGGCCCCCTCGATGTCCTCTAGAGATGCTGCTACAGGCCAGCCTTGATCCTCTCTGCCAACGATTTCCACATCGCTTGCCATCCAAACGGTTTCTGCGTGGGAAAGAGGTGCGTCATGATCGAGCAAATCGAACTTGAGGTTTTGGCGCTTGAGCGCCTGCATCAATCTGAACGCCAATCGGAAGTCCATGGTTCGCACTGCAAGCCTTGCCACGGGTGAGAAGCATCGGGGGAGGTTGAAGGAAGTTTGTATGGCTCGCCTCTTTTCAACGGGGCTGGATTTAGAAATTTTTTTGGGATCTCAGCCGAAGTTATCAAGAACGATTGACATGGATGAACATCTGTGTCAAGCCAATACGAGCGGGAGTTGCGCCAAGTTCTTGCCGGGGTTCCATCGGGTGTTGAAGGCGTTATTCGTTCATGCAGTCCAATTGAAAAAGAGCGGATGAGGCTTGTTCTTCATCGGCCATTTTTGGTTGTACGTGCTGCAGGTTCTGGCATGGAAGGTACGGGTGATCTCCTTGCCTTGCGCGGCGATTTATGTTTTCCAATCGAAGTCAAAAGCACGAAGGCGGACAAGTTGTACCTCTCGGGGCGCACAAAAGATCAGTACGATGCGATGGTGAATGAAGGCGAGCGATGTCATCTCATGCCCCTCTACGCACACCGGCTAAAGGGTGTGCGCGGCGACTCATGGCGCATCTTCAGAGTTGAGACCTCCAACTTATCAGGACGGTTACGCCAGTTGGAAAAATGGATCCCAGCCTTCCCCAAGACTCGAAACGGCTCTAATTATCTCAATTGGGAGGATGGTATGCCGTTGAATCAACTGATTGCGTTGCTCTGTTCCACAGCGGGAGCAGAAGCGGCCAGTCTTGCCGGATTGACGGCTCGCTCGTCAACCATATCACCAAGCGCGCTTCCTGATACTGCATCAGATGTCCCTCAACCTGCTGCCCTTTCACCCGCTCTCCGTGGGCGCACGCAAACCAATGTTTTGGCAGAGTTAGCTCGCAGACGGTCTTAATTGAATCAAAGGTACGGTACAGCAATGATGAAGATCAACATCATGAGCAACGCAAGTGAGGAAAAACTCGAGGCCTTGCTCGAAATATGATCAATCCACATGGGGTGTATATCCCATAATTTTGTTTTCTTTCCGAGCCTTTTGACCGCTGAAAGCGTGCCATGGAGGGTGTCCTTGAACAGATGACCGCCATCGAAAGGTACCATGGGGATCAAATTAGTGAATCCGAGAAGGATGTTGACCCACATAAGCCAGAAAAAGAAGTTGATGAAGAACAACAGTCCGCTGATGCCAATCACTGCCCCAAGCCCTTCATCTGCGGTTGTCAACATGGCTTCTTCCATTGGGTACATCGAAACACCTTGGAGTTGGAACGGGACAACCATCAGCGTCAATATGTGGATTGGGGCATAAATGGATTTGACCAATGTGCCTCCCTCAAAGCGTGGTGAGAACGGGCCAGCTAAGCGATCAATGCCCTGCGTCCCCTCACTCAAGCCTTCAACACCCAAAAACGGGTCTCCAGGCTGAATGTCAAATGCTTCTAAATTGGCTTCGGACCAACCCATATTCTCGTGATAGAGGTACTTGTCAGCAAAAACAATCGTCAACTGTTCTTCTTCGCCATTCGCGTGGATGACGTCCATTGTGACGGTGTCGTTTGCTCGATAGAGTTGCATTTGATCTCTGAAACCATCCATTCCAATGACCTCGGTTCCGTTGATGGCGGTGATGATATCCCAAGGCTCCATGCCAGCTTTTTCAGCTTCACCATCAACGATGATTGAACGTGCGTGTGGGTGAGGTGTTGTCGAGATGGCTTGCCCTGCTAATCCTCCGAGCATGAGGAGGCAAACAAATGCAGCAAAGAGGTTTGTTGCGGGACCTGCAGCGAACATGCGCATGCGCTCCCTGCGAGGGGCTCGTTGCAGTTCCTCGTACTGCGGTTCAGCAAAGGCGCCGAGCGGTAGAGGGCCGAGTTGCAGCAATCCAAAGGCTCGAATGCGCATGCCATGAGCTCGGGCCAGCAAACCATGTCCAAATTCATGAATGACGAGGGCTACAATGAAGGCCATTGCCCCCCATCCAAGAGGAATCATTGGGTTGATGCCGGGTATCGCGACAAGTTCACTCGCAGTTGGCGGGGCTGTTGTTGGAGGCGATAACAAGGCGCCAACGAAGGCAAGACCCATCAGTAACCCGACAAGAAGCATCGATCCCACGCACAGCCACAAGGCCACTTCCCCGTAGATTCTCCAGAACTTCCTCGGTTTGGAAATCGTTTCCAGTGCCTTGAGACCATAGGTCCCTCGCACCATCAATACAAATCCGAACACACGGCTTGCGTTCCACTTGTCAAGGGTGCCATTTCGTTCCCAAGCACGCAGAAGAATGTACCACAACAACACAAGGAGCAGCAAGAGTCGCCAATCGGCTTCAACCGACCCCCACGCTCCATCCATGGTACGTCCAAGATGTCTTCTGCCTTCAACCTTAAGCGAAATGGCTTGGCGGTTGATGAACAAAGTTGAATATGGTTAGAGTCGACCATCGAGCATGGTGTCCCACAAGTTTGCCCTTGAGGCTTGGTGCGAAGAGACATGGGGTCAAACTCCGGTCGATATATCCGAGTGGGCAGCCCATGATGATGTGCTTCAAGTCTTTATCAAACTCAATCGCGGAGTTCTCATCGCTGATTTCGCCATGGATGTTGACGGCACCTTGCAATGTGAGGAGCACCTCCACATCCCCCAAGATCGATGGAACCCAGGTTCAATTCAAGCCCACAGAACAAGCGAGGGCAGGGTAAGATTCCGCCATCGATCCTCGGAAATTGTTCTTTCGGCACGCCTTCGAGCGCCCGAATGGGGCCAAGCATTGCTCGAACAATGGCTTATCGACCAGCGCGGTGAGGCATTGAAGCCGAAGGACCGCAGTCAACGGTTGAGCGGCATCAATCGAAGTAAGTTGAGCATCGAAAGAAACCTCAATCAAGCACGGCTCACCCATGCAAAATCTGAACTTGAACTCACACAAGAACGTTTGACGTCTGCAGAGCGGGGTCTAAACTCATCTCGCAGGTCCATCGAAGAGGAATGATCAACTCAAACGAACTTTGTAGCGGTCCCTTCCACCAGCATACAACGTGATGCTTCCAGTTGATGAGACGCAAATCGCCACTCCATCAGTAAGTTGTGAAATGGCGCGAGCGGCGAGGTGACGTCCACCTTCTCCTGCTTTTGTAGTCACGCCTGCAGGAACCTGAATGTAGCGACCAGCATCACTCGCTACGCCTTCTTTATTGAACAAAATCGCACCGTCAAGCCAGGCGAATTCAGCGAGGGTTTCATGGTTCGCTTCATCAAGAATTGTGCGCTTTTCCGCTGGATGTCCTTTGAACGGGTTCAACACAAGCGCCGTCGAGTGTTTACGAAGTGAAGGCAGGGCGCCAATTGCAAACAAAGCGCCAACAGCGTGCCCCTCTCTTCCCCTTCCACCAAGATGGCGGGCCAACTTCATCAATTGTGTCAACACCTCGAGGTCGATGTTGAATTCTTGGGCAAGGTTGGCGAAGCGATTGGTGTTGAGCATTGTTGTATCGATTGCCATAACGCCGTCAATCGGTTCTGCTAACACCACCAACAGCCGTTCACCCCGTGACAGGCGCCCTTCACCAATGGCTTGTAGAACAAGATCGTGCATCTGGTTGAGAACGCCAAGGCCTTGAGCGGTCAGGCTTTCTTCGAGCAGGCTGCATTCGATGCCGTCCTCAATCAGTGTTTCAGCCACTCGGTTTTGACTTGTAAGAACGGTAAGCGGCATATCGTTTGGAAGAACTTCCGCCACAAGGCGCACTTTCCTTGCGTTGCTTGCCATCATCAACACGGCGTTGAACGGTTTTCTGTCGCCGGCAAGGGTGCTGCTGACCATCGCCGCAAGGTCGACCATGGTTTCACATCACGCAGTGGTTGTGTCAATGCCAGGCAGTTGGTCTTCGGTTTCCCGGTAGACGGTGCGCATGTTGGAGATGAAATTGCGTTCTTTGACAACAATGGTGTACTCACTGATGCCCGGATCTTCCTCACCATCCAATAGGTTGAGAATAATTTCGAGGGTAAGGCGGGCCCCTTCTCTGTGTGGGTAGGCGAAGATGCCCATTGATAGAGGTGGAGATACCACTGTCCGCACGTCCATTTCAGCGAGTGTTGCAAACAAGTTCGCATAGGTCTCGGGAAGCAATGTACGGCGCGCTTCATCTTGGTTTGGTCTTCGGCAATCAGGGCCAACGGCGTGGATGATGTGCTTGAAGTTGGCAGCCAAGGCGTAGGGTTCTGTCACGACGTTCTTGGTCACAGCGCACGGAGGCGCGTTGATTTTACGCATTTCAAGGCAGATGTTTCGTGTTACGTCAGTCAATTCTTGCCCTGCTTTTTTGTGAATGAGTGCGTCAAGACCTTCACGTCCTGAGAGTCGATTGTTTGCTGGTGTGATTAGGGCATCACCGCTGTGATTCCACACTTCGCCACCAACAACCCGTAGCACGCCCCATTTGCAGGTTCGGGCCATGTAAAGTTCTGCCATCATGCCAAGCAAGAGGGGCCACTCTACTTATCAAGTTCGCAATCCAACGATGAAAACCCGTATTCTAGGGTTTTTTTTGAAAGCCAAAATCCAATTTCCTAATGCTTCCGTTTCAGGCTTCGATAGCCACTAAGGCGGTATTGCTAAACCCTACTTACTTTAGCAGCCGATGATGATGAAGTCGAGGCTCACGGCATTCACGTTCGTCATCCTGTTGCTTTTTTCATCAATGTTGACGGTGATGGTGCCACATCACCAGAACCCACTCTACATCGGGGAATCAGCGCCAGAACGGCTTGAAGAGGTCTTTCTGGGCTTCACTGCTGAATCAGAATCCAGCGTGTGGAACGAAACCAATTGGCCACAAATTGCAGTACCGGGCGGCTTTGATTTCCTCTCAGTTTACGATTACAGCGACGTTGGAGTTTTGATCAACAACAATTCTGAGGCAAGCAGAACCATTGGTTCAGCCTTCATCGCAGCAAGAAACATCAGCATGGAACGAGTCTTCGTTTTCAATAACTCAAGCGCTCCAACAAAGGAAACAATCAATCGCGACCAGTTTACGGACTTCTTCGCAGAACCCTTTCTTGAAATGGTTCAAAACCGACCAAATGCTTCGAGCATCAACTACCTCGTTACGACAAAAGGCATGCCACTGAGGGTGAGTGGTGGCAACAATAAGGCCAGCTTTGATCAGGAATTATCTTTGCTTGGTGGTCAATACAACAGCAGCGTAGGTGGCGATTATTGGGTCGATCACGCCTACGGGCCGCTTGCTGGAAAGCAAATGGAGGCTTTTGACCGTGAAGCACAGGGATTCTATCTCGTGACTCGGCTGACAGGTTATACCGTAGAGACTGCGCTTGGGTTGATTGAAAAGGCCAACAACAGCCTTGGCACTCGTGGCGTTATCGCCCTTGACCTCGCGACCAATCGAAACGGCTCGGGCTACAAGTTTTGGAACGATGATTTGTACACGGCTAACACCACCCTCAACTCAACAATGGGCCTACCAACCCTTTTTGATGAAACATCTGTGTTTTTGACCAATCTCAGCAACGTCATGGGGTATGCCTCATGGGGCTCGAACGATGGGTCATGGTCGAGCAACTCGTTACCAAACGGTGGATTTGACACAGCCAGTACAAGCACTTCGAGTGGGTCAGAGCATTGGGATGCGACGCTTCCTACTCTTTCAGCAGGTGACTCGTTCAATTGGAGTTTACAGACCGACACCAAACAAGGCGGGTCCTCCGCATTGGAGGCTGCTGTAGCCGCAGAATGCATGCCCGAATCGGCGCATGGAAAACCAGGAATTTTCTCAGAATTTTTTGATAATACGGGAGTGAGTTTCAATGCTGCCTCGATGCCTTCGTTGATCGATCGAACACCCGACCATACCAGGATAGAATCTCAACTGGCTTATACTTCAATGTACAACGCCTACCCGGGTTTAGACAATCGCTTCAAGAACGATTGGGGGGCTCGATTTAGCGGGCTAATCGATGTCCCAGAAGCCGGGAATTGGACGTTTTACTTGACGAGTGACGATGGCTCAGAACTTTGGTTAAACGACTCGAGTCTGGTGACAAATTATGGTAGCCACGGCATGAGGGAGCGCTCCAACAGCATCATTCTCGATGCCGGTCTACACGATTTTAGAATCGAATTTTTCCAAGGAGGCGGGCCCCACGGACTGACGCTTCACTGGGAGGGTCCAAATCAAAGCAAAGCCTTGATTCCCGCATCAGCGTTCAAGATAGCAGGTGATCGTATTCCTAGTTCTGAAACACTGCAACACCATTGGTCGTTTGAGGACGGTAGTGGGACGCTTGCCAACGACTCCGGTCAAGCCCATACCGATTTCACTTTGCACAACATGAACGCTTCGAATTGGAACACTTGCGTTGACGGTGGATGCCTTTGGTACGATGGAGTGGATGACTACCTCGAAGTTGATGTTCAAGATTGGAATGGAAATTTCACAGTCAGTCAATGGGTGTGGGCAAACAGCACAACTCTACCGAATTACGCCTCTGTGTTCGCAGCAGGGACTCAGGCCGGTTCAAACGCTTCCTTCCAACATGCAGTGTTCAATGGTGAGTGGCGGCTGCACAACAATCAAACGCACACCTTTGGGGCAATGAAAGCCCAAAATTGGACTCATCTAGTGACCGTTTTCGAAGCGGGTGTTGCAGAGCAATACCTCGATGGAGTCTTGGTTCGAACCACTTCATTCCCCACCGGAAGCGTGGACACCATCGAATCATACAGGCTAGGTGTGAACCGAGCAGGCAGCACTTATTTCGAAGGTATGATCGATGAAGTGATGATTTGGGACAGCGCCCTGAGCGATGGTGAAGTCACATCATTGCATCGGGACATTTATCTTGATTGTGCGGCGTATTCGGGCAACGGTCAGGCCGTTGCAAGCGTTCAACAAACATTCGCCATCGATGAGGAGTTCGAAAATCATGCTTGGCTGGCTTCCGGATTTGGGATGAGAACAGGAGATGTCTTTGGAACCTATGAAATCGAGATGGAGGCCTTGGATGTCAACGGAACAGTGATCTCCACAAACATCTCATCTGAGCAAGAATTTACCACGGCATGGTCTTCAACGACGATGCGGTTCAACCCTCCGGTCAATGCGGTTGAACTTCGGATTACAATTCCATTGAATTTGGTCGCAACCTCATCGGACGGCTCGGTGTATCTTGACACGTTCAAAGTGTATCCTATTCGTCCTAACAATGACTGGCTCAACGGTTCGATTGCTGAAACTGCAGTCTCGACCGGAGGTCGATCGTTCACGATTGGCACGACTTATGGTCAATCTTTAGTGGCTGACCTTCTCGAAGACGGAGCATCTGGTGTCAAAGGTTATGTCTACGAGCCATACCTAACAGCGGTTGGTTTACCAAGCGTGTTGATGGGGACTTATGCCAGTGGGTACAACCTTGCAGAATCCCATGCAGCGGCAAACTTGCAAACCAGTTGGATGGGGGTGACGGTTGGGGATCCGAAAATGGCGCCCTATGCAGATTTGTTCCATGACATCAACATCATTGATGCTCGAGTGCCAGATAACGCCTCTTTTGGCGTCCCAACAACCGTTCAACTTGCACTTGAAAACAAAGGCATGGCAACGGCGAATGGCTCGGTCTTGATTCAAGATATTCAGGGCAACATTGAGTTGTACGCTGGTAACCTATCGCTTCCATCAGGTGACACAATCGGGTCACGAACCCTCGTCAACGTGACCATCACTCCACAAAAGACGGGGTGGATGGATTTACGAATTCGATATGATTCATCTGAAAATGCAAGCGAGCGAATCACCGAAAACAACCTCATCACGCTGCGTTTGTGGGTGAATGCGCCGCCATCCGTGGATGAAATTTATTGCGATGCATCAACCTACGCTCGCGGAGACAGTTTCATTTGCACGGTTGAAGCGAGTGACGACATTAATGTCACATCGGTGCACCTTTTGTGGACTGTAGCAGCCAATGCAAGCAATCTAACAGGGGCGATTTGGACCCAGCAAAGCCTGGGTACACTCGACAGTGTTCGGTGGCAAACTTCGATCACACTCCCGACCAACCTTAGCCTCGGTATGCTGGTCATCGAAGCAATTGCATTGGACGAAAGCCAGCAGGCCACCTCGCGCATTGTTGATGATGTGGCCGAAGTGGTGGATGCGCAAGCCCAATGGTTTGGCCCTTATGTCGGGGGTGTTGACTCCGCATCATGGTCCGGCGCAACGCCGCTTCCATACGCACCGGCCGGTGGAATCGAGCGCGGGCAACTCACATCGCTTAGGGCGTGTGTATTGGATGCAGATCACAACCCTGAACTGGACAATGCCTCAATTCTTGCGTCGAGAGGGCTGGTCAGTCACCTGACGCACGCACCACAATTGGATTCAAACCACCATTGCTACCTTGGTACAGTTTTGCTGCCAAAAGGAGATTCATTGGATGCGGTTTCATTTGAGGTCCGTGCTCAGAACGGTGCGTTGCTGAGTTCTCGACTGATTGGAGTGGTTGATGTCGCACCGGTTGCAGAATTGACTCTTGTTGACAACAATAACCTCACACTCGACCGAGTCTTGGGCGGTGGCGGTGAATACCTGCAGGTTCAATTCAGCGACGAAGATGACCCTGGTACATCGGTAACTGGGGATTTATCCATCGAGTGGCCGGGGGCAACTGCATTTGTCCTCCCAGTGGATGTTCTTGACATCGATGAGCCGTTCATTGTCGAATTGCCCGCACCAGATCAACCGCTTGAGTCGGGGGAATTACGCGTTCAAATTGATGCCACAGGGCGGCATGGTGCAACCCTTCGTTTGGAAGAACAATTTACATTCCTTCTTTCCCCACCCATGGTCATTGAATCGGCTGCGTGTGATGAGAACGGTATTGCCCAATCGCTTCGGTTTGGAGAATCGCTTGTGTTGTATGCTCTTGTGGACAGCGAGCGTCCACTGGAGTACATCCGAGTTTCAATGTCTCAGTTAGGGTGGTCAGTCACGGCTCCAATGCTTATGGAGGCCAGCGCAGGGGACGTACCGGCACAATGCCTTCAACACTCAGTTGAAGGGGATGGCGATGTCACATTTGTCGCCTTCCGATTGAGGTTGGATGGCTCTTTCATTGATGGCGAAGGTCAAGTTTCTCTTATTGTAAGGGACATCGATGGTCTTTCAAGCACTCAAACGATGACGATTGATTTCTTCCACGCAGCTCCAATGTTAACAATGGCCCCAATCGCAAATGCAACGGCGGGCGATCGGATTGAACCTGTCGCCTATGTCAGTGACCTAGATGGCCTAAGTGATGTTGATTGTCGGATTGAAACGCTTGACAACACCACCTCGCTCGCCAATGTATCTCTTGAACCACAGGTTGATGCCCCTGCATCCATCAATGGTTCACTTGCTTTCGTGTTCCCGACAACCTCTGCTTTGGCTAACGCAACCCTTTCGTTCACCTTTACTTGCATCGATAGTTGGGGTCAATCTGCCTCTGTATCTTCAACGGTGTTCCTTCAGGCGCCACCTCCGTGCATTGATTGTAAGGATCCCTCATCAGAGGGTAACGATGCAAAGAGTTTCGAATTTAGCGCAATGTTGGCGATTGGCATCGCCCTCCCCTTCCTTCTTCTTCTCGCCCTTAGTGTGATTGTCCTTCATCGAAGCAAAGAAGACGATGCCCCGCCGTTATGGGCGGTAGAAGACGCAACATCAATGCCTGTACTCGAGCCTCAAGAACTCTTCAATCTGGAAGAGGGATCTGCTATTCCGGAGGGTTGGTCATCTGAATCATACCATCAATGGCTTGGTGGAGATCCTCCTGAGGATTGGACTGAAGAACAATGGTCGTCTTTTGTCGAAGAGCAGTTGTCCTTCTTCTCTCCAATTCTAAGTGATGTGGCGGAGAAGGTTTGAAGTCCCTTGTCGTGCTGGTGAGCCTGAGCACTATGGCGGTTGGATACGTACTCATCAATGTCGCACCAGGAAAGGAGCATGAAGTTTACCTTGCTGTCAAGGACATGCAGCATGTGGCTGATGCAACCCTTCTCTTTGGCGATCATGATTTGATTGTCAAACTCGAAGCAGAAAGCCTAGCTACCATTGCGAAGTCGGTGGTTGAATCTATACGCCAAGTCCCGGGGATTATTGATACGAAAACCCTCGCGGGCGCAGAATTGTAACACGCCTTTTTTTCACGGTCGTTTCTTCTTCCTATTTGGCCACTGAATTCAACAGGCATACTGCGCCCTTGTTTGCCAAAATCGCCTTCTGGAATGGGGTACTGCGGTCACTATACGGCGCAGTCATGCCTTTAATCGGGCCAAATACTATATACCCGACAGAAATAAAACATATCGGAGGTAATCCAAAATGTCTGATAAAAAATACTTTGTTCTCATGGAGAACGGAAAAGATACGAGCCAGGTTTTTGCAAGCAAACAACCCCGTGGCGCAGCCCTAAAAGCAGCAACCCGCGGACATACGACCATCCGCCTACGTGAGCGTGGCACCAAGCGTGTCCACTGCTTCACCGGCAGCATCGCTATGGTTCCAAAGCCAGCGAACGGTCCTGCATGGCTTCCTGATAAGATCAAGAAGGCCAATGTCAAGAAGACCGGCATCGAACACCTTTGAGTTCGATACCCTCGTCTTGAACGACCTTCGGATGAAGTGAAGCTTCGTCCGTTCCCGAAAGGGTAGCCGCCTTACCGCCTCTTCGGAGGCGAGTAAGGCCCTTAACTTCCTTTTTCTTCTTCTGCCACAATAGGTTGGCTTTGGGCAATGAATAATGCCATTGCAATCATCCCAATCTGCGCAAGGGCTCGAGCGATATGGGCAGGCGTAGAGAATGTTCGGCCACCTATTGCGATGTCATTAACCCACATATTGAGATTGGCCCAGTAGACGAGAAGCAAAAATCTAGCTGTCCATCGACCAGCGCGTGCTCTTGTGCTTGGAATAATCAAGCCGAGGCCGAGCAGGATTTCTGCTATACCACTCACATAAACCCAAAATTCAGGCCAGCCAAGTATCGCGGGTACGATGGGGACAAACCAGTCAACATCAACAAAGTGTTGGATGCCAATCCAGGTAAATGCTGTACCGAGGGACACTGCTAAACCGGTTCGCCCGTAGTCGATTGCTGAAGGCATAAAACGCCCTCAATCAATAACGCACGTTTTGCCTGGTGATGGTCCGCCAAATTCGTTGCAGTGGGTCGTAATAGCGATCCACAACTCGCTCCTTCAGTTGGATAATGGCGTCGTCGGTGATTTGGATGCCTGCAGGGCATACTTCTGTGCAACAACGAGTGATGTTACAGTATTCAACACCGAACTCCTTCTTAATCTCCGGAATCCGATCTTCAGTATCGAGGGGGTGCATCTCGTATTGTGCCAGACGGACAAGATTTCGGGGGCCTGCAAAGTCATCAAACAAGGCATGGTCCCGTAGCACGTGACAGGTGTTGACACAAAGGAAACATTCGATGCACTCTCGGAATTGTTGAACACGATCTGCTTCCATTTGATTGAATTTCCAATCCATCTTTTCAGGGCCCTTAATTGGCTTGATACGTTGCGCAACATCGTAGTTCCATTGAACATCGGTCACCAAATCTTTGACGTGGGGGAAGGCCTTCATTGGACGAATCTCAATTGGTTGACCTTCGGGCGTTTCTGCCACCACGTCGCTCATTCGTGTCATGCACATTAAACGAGGTCTTCCGTTGATTTCGGCTGAGCAGGAACCACATTTTCCGGCTTTACAGTTCCATCGAACCGCAAGGTCGGGTTGTTGTTCGTGTTGAATCCGGTGGACGCAATCTAAGACGACCATGCCCTCGTCCAGTTCAATATTGAAGGACTCAAGTTTTGCTTCCTCGCCTTCTCCACGCAGGATTTTGAATGCTTGTGTTTTTCCTTTCAATCCCATCAATTGCCACCTCCGGCTTGTTCTGCAGCGCGTTCTGCAATCATCGTTTTCACTTCTTTGATGGCCGCTGTTAAATCGTCACGCATTGGTTCAACATCTTCTTGACGGACTTTGACATCTCCGTCCTCCATGTAGATGATGTTGATGATCTTGCCCCAATCTTCCGTTTCGCCGGGGAAGTCATCGCGTGTGTGGCCGCCTCTGCTTTCTTCACGCGTGAGGGCAGCGAGTGTTGCAGCAGTCGAGACATCAACCATATTTTTGAGATCAAGGGCTTGATGCCAACCAGAGTTGTATTTCCGGGAAGTTCCTGCAAAACAGGCCTCTTGCCTTTGATTGAAGGCCATTAAGTCGTCCATTGCTTCAGTCATCTCTTCTTTGGTACGAATGATGCCAACCTTTGCTTGCATCATGTCCCGCATTTCATCGTAAATGAGGCCGGGGTTTTCCCCTTCGCTTCGCATCAATGGTGCAAGCATAACTTCGATTGCGTCTTGCACTTGTGAATCTTCGATTCCCGGCTGAGCTAAATTTTCGGCTCGCTTTGCTGCGTGTTCACCGGCCCGCTTACCGAAGGTGATTAAGTCTGAAAGAGAGTTTCCACCCAAGCGGTTTGCACCGTGCAATCCCGAGGCAACTTCGCCACATGCAAAGAGACCTGGGACGTTGCTTTCTTGGGTTTCAGCGTTCACTCGTACGCCGCCCATCACGTAATGTGCGGTCGGGCCGACTTCCATTGGCTCCTTTGAAATATCAACGCCTGCAAGTTCCTTGAACTGGTGGTGCATTGACGGCAGTTTCTTCAGAATCGCTTCTTCGCCTCGGTGTGAAATATCGAGGAAAGCACCGCCGTGTGGTGATCCACGACCTGCTTTGACTTCAGAATTGATTGCCTTTGCCACGACGTCTCTTGTGAGAAGTTCCGGTGGGCGCCTGACGGTTGCGAGTTTTCCAGAAACCACTTCTTCAACCCACTGGTCGCTTTCTTCAATGGTTTCTGCGTGGTCGCCAGCGAATGTTTCTGGCACGTAATTGAACATGAAACGCTCGCCTTCAGAATTTGTGAGGCGACCTCCTTCACCGCGAACCCCTTCTGTTACGAGGATTCCTCGCACTGACGGAGGCCATACCATTCCAGTTGGGTGGAATTGAACGAATTCCATATCGCGAAGTTCTGCACCCGCCCATAGGGCAAGAGCGTGCCCGTCACCGGTGTATTCCCACGAGCCAGAGCAAACTGACCAGCAGCGAGTGATGCCGCCCGTAGCGAGCACGACTGACTTGGCAGAGAATGCATGGAAGTCTCCATCCACCCGCGTATAAGCGACGCAGCCAGTGACCCTGTCGCCTTCTTTGAGAAGATGGCGAACGGTGTATTCCATGAAGATGTCAATGCCTTCGTGAATGCCGCGCTCTTGGAGGGTTCGAATCAGTTCCAAACCCGTTGCATCGCCAACGTGAGCCAACCGAGGGAAGGTGTGGCCTCCAAAGTTTCTCTGATTGATCAAATTGTTTGGTGTTCGGTCAAACACTGCACCCCAAGTTTCGAGTTCTCGAACGCGGTCTGGGGCTTCTTTGGCGTGGACCTCAGCCATCCGCCAATCTGCCAGCCATTTGCTTCCTTTCATGGTGTCATGGAAGTGAACTTTCCATCCATCTCTTGGATCTGCGTTCTGTAATGCTGCAGCACATCCACCTTCTGCCATGACCGTGTGAGCCTTACCCAGCAGGGATTTTGTGATGATGGCTGTTTTGGCACCGCTTCGAGCCGCTTCGATGGCAGCCCTAAGTCCGGCACCGCCAGCGCCAATGACAACAACGTCGTATTCGTGTTTGGTGTATTCTTCTGTCATCATCTTCACCTCAAACTGCAAAGAGCACCATATCGCTCAACACATCGGCTTCAACAGCCAGGACCCAAAGGTCACCCAAGAACACGAACATCAATGAAGTCCAGAACCAAAATCCATGTGAGCGGTTCAATACGCTGATGCGTCCGAACAAGGCTCCTCGAAGTTTTGCAACGGGGCTGGTCCAACGGTCCAACACGCCTCCAGCAAGGTGGCGCAGTGCGTGGCAAGAAGTGACATACATGGTGAGGAGGAAGGCCTCAATCCCCATGACGAGGGTTCCAATGCAGATGCCCCATCCTTGTGCAGCGCCTTCGGTGAAGTGGAGCGTGTGGGTCACATCCCACCACTTGATGGCAAGAATCACCATTGCAGCATACAGGAAGTAACGGTGCAAGTTGTTGACAATGAAAAGTCGCTTTTCGCCTTTATAGCCGAGTTTCTTATTGATTTCAGGTTCATCGACCCAGCAGGCAGTTGGGCTGGCGAAGAAGGTGCGGTAGTACACCCGGCGCATGTAATAACAGGTGCCACGGAATCCAAACGGAATCCAAAGGACGAGGACAGCTGCGTTGACCCAGTCGGGGTGATCCCATTCATTGAGGCCGAACAAACTCCATTCAAGCACGTTCGGTGAAAAAATGGGGGACATCACTGTGGCGCCATTAATGTCGTAATGGATGGTGTCTGGGTACAAAACTAGCCGGCCAACCGTGTAGATTAGGGTGATTGTCAATGCAACACCCATGGCCAGTGGTTGCGACCACCAATTGTCGATTCGATTTGTGCGCCCCAATCCATTCAGGACTGGAAGTTTGATGCCTTCACCCATCTATTTCACCCACCGCCCAAGGGCGGTTGTTTTCATCCAAGACGCTGAGGTCTTTGAGGTTCACCATTCCGCATCTTAGCCAAGAGGGGCTGAGTGGCCCATTTAGCCGGAATTGCCAAGAATTTCAATCGAAGAAGATCAATGCTTCGTCGAGGACCGTTTCGTCGGCCCAATAGGTCTTGGATTGCCAAACAATTGCGCCGCTTTCATCGATCAGTTGCAAGGTTGGTGTGCTTGGATTCCCATACGCTTCGTAGAGAGGATATCCGGTATCAAGCCCAGTCTCAAACTCATAGGTGGGGGTGTCCACATCGGGGACAACAACCGTCCAAGGAGTGTAGTAGGATGTGTTGGTATCATCAGCAAAAGTCTCCATGACGTCATCTGTAGTTTCGAAAAGTGCCCATCGATGAACACTCACCACGCTGATGTTTGTGTCGTTGAACCCACCCTCGTCCATCGTGGCCCGAATCAATTCGGTCCAATCATGGCAACCAGAGCAACCTGCGCCGACCCAGAGCACAAGCGAGGGCCCTTCCTGAAGATGTTGTTTGAGGTTGAAGGTTGCTCCGCCATCCTCGCTACGATCAAGCGTCGGTGCCTCGAAGGACATGTGAATTGGTGGATTTTCTCCACGTTCTACCTCAAGTGATTCTGGGGCAATGCAACCGGTACAGAGGCTGAGTGTGATGCCGACGAGAACCAGAAGGTCATACCGCATGGCCTTCACCATTGGTGGTGCCACGGGCTCGAGGTTGAGCGCTTGGCCGGGTCGCTACTTTGGGTCGCTTGACATCCTTGAACCATGTGTCCATGCCGTTCCAATCAGGGCGCATGCCAAGATCGGCGAGGACCAGCTTGCTGCTGATTCTAGCGCTTTCAAAGATGGTAGGTAGGCCGCTGCCGGGGTGAGTCCCTCCTCCAACGATGTAGAGGTTGTTTGCTTCCTCAAATCGGTTGTGTGGGCGTCGCCATAGCATCTGTTTGAGGTCGTGGGTCAAGTTGAACACAGCACCTCGATAAATATCTGAAGCGCCCCAGTCGTCTGGTGTGATGATGGTCTCGGAAACAATGTGATCGGCGATGTCATCGTAGCCGAGCTTGCTCAGTTGCTTCACAATGGTTTCACGGAAATCCCCTTTGATGTCGTCCCACACAATGCTTTCGTGTTGGTTTGGTACGGGTACGAGGACATAAATCGTCGAGTGGCCATCTGGCGCAAGAGAATCATCTGTAATGGATGCGTTTTGGACATACACCGATGGATCGTCCCAGGTCAGGCGATGGTTGGTAATGTCTCGCAAGTTATCCTCATAGGAGGACGAAGCGTAAATTTGGTGATGAGGCAACTCGTATTCTTTGTCCACGCCGAGGTACAGCATGAAGGTGGAGCATGAATATCCCTTCTTTTCGAGTTTCTTGTTGCTCCATTTCTTGCGCTTCTCGTCAGGAACAAGGGTGGTCATGGCGTGGGCGAAGTCAGCATTGACCACAACTTTGTCAGCCATGATTTCTTGACCTTCGATTCGAACGCCAGTGACGGTCTTACCTTCATAGATGAGGGATTTGACTGGGGTGTTGAGTCGAATGTCGACGCCCATGCTTTCAGCAATCTCGCCCATTCGTGCGGTGATGCTTCCCAAACCACCCTTGGCGTGGAAGATACCGTGCTCGTACTCGAGGAATGCGAGGATGGTGAACAAGGAGGGGGCGTGGAATGGGCTCATTCCGAGGTATTTCGTCTGAAACGACATGGCGAGTCGAACTCTTTCGTCATCGAAGTGCTTGCCAAGGTCCCCAGCAACGCTGGCCCATGGCTTGAGGACGGTTGCAACTCGCATTGCCCGCTTTGATAGAACATCCATTGGACTCGACCAAGGGGTCTGAAGGCACTGCTTAGAGAGATCGAGTTTCTTCCGGTTTTGTTTCACGTAATTTTTGAATCCGTTTGCGTTCTTATCTCCGGCAAGTTCACGAATACGTTCTGTCATTTCTTCGAGGTTGCTGGTTGCATCGATGTGGCCGCCTGCGCCGAACACGAGCCGGTACATTGGGTCCAACGGCATGAGGCCGAGTTCCTTGTGAGCATCCAGCCCAATGGCTTTGAAAATTTCTTCAATAACTTCGGGGTAATGGAAAAAAGTTGGTCCACGATCGAAGGTGTATCCGTCTTTCTTGAACAAGCGAGTGCGCCCGCCGACAGCTTCGGCTTTTTCGAGGACGGTGACATCTACGCCTGAATGTGCGAGGAGAAGTGCAGTGGCGAGGCCACCCGGCCCTGACCCTACGATGATGGCGGTTGGAGCATTGGTGCTGGACATGATTCTGAGTCCGAGGGGTCTCCATATAAAAGGCCGTTTCCACCCTTGAACCACAACTCAGAAAATCACTTGCTGAAACGGTGCTAGAGCGAACTCAAGCGTTGTGGTGATAAGCATCTTAAGGAGGCTATGATTGGGACAAATCACAGCCTTAGGTTGTGCGGTGATACCATGAGCGACTGGAGTTCAAAGAATCCATACATGTCTGAAATCACAGAGAATTACATTCTCAACGGTGAAGGCTCGAGAAAAGAAACCCGCCACATCGTGTTCGACCTTGGTGATTCCGGTTTGGATTACAAAGTGGGTGATGCTCTTGGTGTGCTTGCCGAAAATCCACCACACATTGTGGAAGAACTGCTCGAGGTTCAAGGCTGGGACCGTGAGACGATCGTGGAGACTCATAACGGAGCGCGCGATCTTTACACTGCGCTCAAGAAAGATTTTGAGGTGCACTTGGCAAACAAAAAATTTGTTCAGTCGCTCGCCCACAAAGTGGTTTCAAGCGGTATGCGTATCTCTCTTTCAATCGTTTCGAGAAGCCGAAATGGCGAAGAGTGGTCAGCAAGCGATTCTCAAGCACTCCCTCCCGGTCTTGCTCCCAACCAAGCCTCGGATGATCCAGTGGCAAAGGTCGAAGCATTGGTTGATGACGCAAAAGCTGTTGAAGACTACCTTTGGACCCGAGATTACATCGACATCATGCGTGAATTTGACGTGAAGTACTCTCCTGAAGAATTTTTGGAACTCGCAGACCGATTGAAGCCACGCCTCTATTCAATCGCTTCATCCCACGATGCACACCCAGGTTTCGTTGAGCTGACCGTCGGAATCGTTCGGTTCGAATACAACAACAGACCACGCGGCGGTCTCTGCACGCAGTTCATGGCTGATGAGATTGACACATCAGGTGCTCCAATCGGCGTCTTCATGTCCCCTACCAAGTCGTTCATTCTTCCAGAAGACAAGAGCACGGACATCATCATGGTCGGGCCAGGAACTGGTATCGCACCGTTCCGGGCGTTCATGGAGCAGCGTGTCTTCGATGGTGGAGAAGGCCGCAACTGGTTATTCTTCGGCGACCAATCAGCAAAGACGGAGTTCTACTACAAAGACACCATCGAGGGTTGGATGGACAGCGGCGATCTTTACAGATTCACCACTGCGTGGTCCAGAGACCAAGAAGAGAAAATTTACGTTCAACACCGGCTCAAAGAACACGGTGCAGAAATTTGGGAATGGTTCGAAAACGGTGCATATTTTTACATCTGTGGCGACAAACAATACATGGCAAAAGACGTGCACCGTGCGCTCATTTCAATCGCAGAGGAACACGGCGGTATGAGCAACGAAGATGCAACACATTTTATCGAGAAAACGATGATGCGTGAACAAAAGCGTTACCTCCGAGACGTCTACTGACACCAACCCCCTCTGCTCCCTCAGAGTTCGTTTCATCCCAACACAGAGCGGTATCACGACATAAATTGGGCTTTATGTGCTCTAGGCACCTCTTCTCCAAAATAGCGTGGAATGGAACACCTTAGTTGCCACAGAAACGATATTTTTCTTCTGCTTTGTTCGAATTTTTGACATTCTGCTTAATTCGGGAGCAAAACACTGACCACTGGAATCAATTGCTTGTGGGCAGCATCCTCCATTCGTTTGGTCCAAACTGATTCCGGTCCGGGGAATGCTAGCATGTGAGTCGCACGCTCAAGCATACGATCCACTAAACTCGCTTCTGCTTCAGGCCGTCCGCTGTCGTTGGGTTGATTTGGTCGAGGGTTTGACCATGCCTCGGTAAATACGGCTAAGGGTATGTTGTTGTTGTCGGCCCAACGCTCGGCGAGATAATCCACTCCGCTCGCACCACCGAGGATGATCAAGTCTGGGTAAGCGTTGTACTTGACCCATTCATCAATGGCGTTTTCCAACCATGCGTAGTCATAAAATTTTGAATTTCCACAAATGACGAGATTGACAATTCTTCCGTCGTTGTTTAGGTCCCGTCCTGCGAGTCGGTCGAGGGCATCGGCCCCAGTTTGCTGTGTCGGCGACATGTTTGGCGAACACCGTGCGGCAATATGAAACTTGCTCTAAATTTACACCTTTTTGGAAGAAAATATGATTTTTCCTCCGTTTTATGTCAATAAAATGTAAATCAGGGACGCACTCTTGCTTTGGACCACCGCATTGTAAAGCACTCTTTTTGTCCCGTTCAACCGTTGGCATCATAGAGTAATTCCTCTTCGAGGAACCATGGCGTTCAAGAGAGTGCTGATTGCGAACCGCGGCGAAATCGCCCTTCGAATCCTCAGAACGTTGCGCGATATGGGCATTGAGGCAGCGATTATTCATGGTCGAGAAGACCGCCTTTCTTTGCCAGTCCGGCTTGCTGATGTGGCCTACGCGAACAACAAAGCCAATCCCTTGGACACCTACCTCGATATTGAATCAGTGATTGCTGCTGCAAAAGAAATGGAATGCGATGCAGTCCATCCTGGGTATGGTTTCCTTGCAGAAAACGCAACCTTTGTGCGTCGACTTCAGGAGGAGGGCATCACATTCATCGGACCTTCGGCAGATGTCATCACGCTGCTTGGAGACAAAATCGAGGCCCGTGCGGCTATGGAAGCGGCTGGTTTGCCAACTGCAAAGGGCTCATCCGAGCCAATCTCATCTGCGATTGTGGCTTCTGAACTGGCCGACAAAATTGGCTACCCTGTGATCATCAAGGCCGCAGCTGGCGGTGGAGGCATAGGTATGCAGATCGTTGAGGAATCATCCCAATTCGAAAGTGCCCTAAAGTTATGTCAATCGAGAGCAAAATCAGCCTTTGGAGACGAACGCGTTTTTGTTGAAAAATACATTCAAGGCGCTCAACACGTCGAATTCCAAGTCTTGGGAGATGGCAAAAAGGCGATTCACTTTGGTGAACGGTTTTGCTCAATTCAAAGGCGCCATCAGAAATTGGTCGAAGAGGGTCCATGGCTTGATGATGCAAAGCGGAAGGAAATTGGTGATCTCGTTTGCCGTGGAGCAGAATCTGTTGGTTACAAGGGACTTGCGACCTTCGAATTCCTTCGAGATGCAAATGGAGATTTTTACTTCTTAGAGGTGAATCCACGGGTTCAAGTCGAACACACGGTCACCGAACTGATCACCGGCTACAACTTAGTTGAACTCGGTGTACGGGTGGCCCAGGGAGAGCCACTTCCACTGACTCAAGAAGACATCAAATGGAACGGTCATGCCATTCAATGCCGTTTGAATGCAGAAGATCCAAAGAAGTTTATTCCAAGTCCGGGACGCCTGTGGGAGTGCCATTTCCCCTCAGGCTACGGGGTTCGAGTGGACACCCATGCTCACCCGGGTTACGATATGCCGGGTTGTTTTGATTCCTTATTGGCCAAGTTACTGGTGTGGGGCAGGGACCGTGAAGACGCAGTACGCCGCATGAGGACCGCCTTGGATGAAACGATGATTACAGGTGTTGAACATCTGATCCCGCTTCATCGAAGAATCATGGACGAAGAGGATTTCTTGAAGCGAAACATTACCATTCAATACATCGATATGCACCAAGAATTGCTCGGCTAGACGGCTTTGTTTCGGCCATTGGAATTCTGAACCTTCTTCAGTGATATCTTGAAGTATCTTCTTCCGATGGTTGTGGCATGGACGTTCTTTTGGTCGGTAGCATTGCCTATGATTCTGTGACTTCACCTGCTGGAAAAGTCGAGCGCGCACTTGGCGGTTCGGCAACCTATGGAGGTTTGGCAAGTTCTTTTCATGCAAAGCGACTTGGCATAGGAACCGTTGGGCTGGTTGGTGTTGTAGGCGAAGATTTCACGGAAGGCGATCGCGCCATCCTTGCAAGCAACGGTACGGACATCTCAGGGATTGAAACCGCTGAGGGTGAAACATTCAGGTGGGAAGGTGCGTACAAAGGTTCGATGGCTGAGGCCGAGACCCATGCGACTTACTTGAACGTCTTCGAACACTTCCAACCCAAGGTGCCGGGCCATGCAAAAACGCCAAAGGTGACGTTTTGTGCAAACCTCCACCCAGCGCTTCAAGGGAGCGTGTTATCACAAACCCAACCCACTCGCCTTTCGATGCTTGACTCGATGAATCTGTGGATCGACATTGCCCGCGAGCCGTTGCTTCGTGTGATGCAACAGGTGGATCTGATCATCATCAATGATGGCGAAGTACGCATGCTCGCCGAAGATGAAAACCTGATTCGGGCAGCAGCAACAGTCCGAGCAATGACATCAGTTTCCACCCTTGTCGTCAAACGAGGAGAGCACGGTGTTCTTGCGTTCCATGGCGATGAAATCATTGCCTTACCGGCCTACCCGACAGCAGATGTCCAAGACCCAACGGGGTGCGGTGATACCTTTGCGGGAACTTTGGCGGCCTACATCGCATCTGGTGAGGGAGAGTTGGAACGAGGGGAATTGCGCAATGCTTTGATTGCCGCAACGGTATCCGCGAGTTTTACGCTCCAATCCTTCGGCGTTGAATCGCTTAAGTCGATGACAGCAGAAGCATTCGAAAAGCGCGTGACCCGGTTTGAAAGCATCTTGAGTTGATTACAAATCAAGGCGTGGCAAACCTGACACGCCAGCGGTTGCTTTGTGCTTTTCAACGGACTCAGTCAATTCCTCAAAAGAGAGTTCCTCGAGATTCAATGCCTTTTCCTGTTCCTGACGTTCCTGGTAAATTTGCTCCACAATCGAACTGCGTCGGGTGATGTGGCTCTGCAACCGTTCAGCTTCCTCGGGTGGCAGGGACCCTCCGTTCAATTCTGAAAGGTTGGATACGCTGTTGATTATTTCATCCTGCAATGTGTTGGCGGAGCGCTCACGTAATTCATGGCCAGTTTCTGTCTCTCCTGCTGGTGAACTGCTCGAAGATTGGGTTCCAGTTAGAAACTTCCCAGCAATGGCTGCATTTCGATTGATGCCGTCAAAGAATGAGCGCACCCTCGAAGATCCACCTTGGGCGCTGCTTCGTCGAATCCAACGTGGGTGAGAGAAACTCGACTCGCGTGGACGCATGGTATAGCGGTTAGTTTTGCTTTGAGGGGCTGTCGGTTGTGGCTCTTGCACCAGTTCAGCCTCAAGTGGCTCGTCAACCCTTGCTGTACTGACAAGCGATTGTGGGGGTTCAGACGCCAGCGCATCAAGTTCTTCTTCAAACGGAAGAAGCGACGGAACAATCTCAACTGCCGGTTGGGGTGCAGATGGATTTTGTTGAGGTACATGGGCTCCTTCTGGTCCGAAAAAACTGGGCAGGAACTCAGATGGCGCTTGGCTCGGAGTGCCCACACTTTGCCTGTGCGATAGTTCGGAATTTGCTTCTTTAATTTGACCAAAGGATCGACTTACATCCGCAGGTTGCGCAGCTGGGTAAGGGTGAGACGGATGATGGTTGTATCTCGGTTCAGTGAGGTGCGCATCCACTCCATGCACGCCGCGTCGAGTCCGAGCGTTCGCCCTACCTCGTTCGATCAAGCCGTGATTCAAGTCAAGATTTGGTAGCATTGGCTCTTGCTCACCGAACATCCAGCCTTCAGTCTCTGGTTCACCAAAGTCGAGGTCGAGTGGCTCCTCATTGCCATGGAAATTCAACGGCGCACCAATCATAGCATTCGCCTCCTCATCGCCATGGTTTGTGATTAATGCTGCAATCGCAAGTGGAGATTCGATGTGGACCGGTTCAACGGGAATGAGCCGCTGTGCTTGGGAGCGTGGGAAATCTACATCACGCTGCAATTGATCTAAGCCGAGCCTCGCCTGTTCCAACGACATTCCATCTGTCAACCGAGAATGAAGTTCACACAATCGCATTAACACGGCGTCGTTACCGGTCATCATGTGGCAATCATGGGCCTGAGTTTCTATGATGAGCATCGGTCTTTTGATTCCAAATCGACCTATGATGCAGAGCAATCCAACGCCGACGGTGATGAGTTGTGAAGTCGTCCCAAACACCATGCCACGGTATCCGATCCATAACATTACGAGGCCTAAAACTGCATATCCGTTTGGCACAAAGGGCTTTTTTGTGTGATTCATTCTCATGACCCAATCATGAGAAAGAACGGTGCTGTGGCCTGATTTTTGTTCGATTGAAAGCTTGCGCTCATTGACCACGACGTGTACCCTTCCGGGCGTTCCAACTAAGTGCAGTCCATTGAAGACTTCAGTGTCTTCTGCACTTTGTGGACTCTCCTCCTGTCCAATGATGCGCATCCCAACGCGCAAAGGGCGCCTTGTGGGTTATCAAACCACCGACAAAAGTCAAGCAAAGCCCCATCGAAATCGTACCCTTTTTTCTTCGCCGAACCTCCCATTGGGGCCAATTTCAAAGGATGGCATGCTTCGTCCGGGCGTTCCCTTAAATGTCAGAAGGGGGGCTTCCTATCCGAGAGTCATGGCTGAAATTATCGCTGAAGTGCTGGCCGGAGAGTTAGGTGAAAAGGTGATGGAATCTGTTGGTGATGCCACTGAACGTTGGTCGAGCCGGTGGTGGTGGGTCATCGTTCGTTGGACCGTTCTTATCGCACCTTTCATTGCACTCGCAATCTACTACTTTGTGCTTTGATTTCATTCAATGCATTCCAGATTTGCACTGCCCATGATCCTTGGTTTCGAATCCAGTTGAGCGATCAAGGTTGGTTCTGGGTGTTCACGGCGAATGAAGAGAGGGTTTTCCCATGCCACTATTGCACTGTCTCCCTCGACCGACGCAATGCGTCCAACGACAAACTGCAGGTCGACGCTTGCATGGATTACATCGCCTTCAGCCAGCACGCGCTTTTGGAAAGGAGACCGCGTCAACTCGATTTTGGATTTGCTGTGGGCAACGACCGCTAGGGGGACACTCGTGTTGGTTTTTTTATCCTCGATGGCAGGCCTAACCAACAGCGTCCCGCTGCCAAGATGGTCCTCCTTTGCATTTCGCAGGGCAAGGCCAACTCTGTCACCTGCTTTCGCCGCAGGGACATCATCGTCCATCACCTGGAGTGACTTCGCATTCCCAGTCCCGTTTGCCGGAAGCAAGACCAATTCATCATGAACATTGACGGTTCCAGATTGAACATAACCAATGGCAACCAAGCCGATTCCCTTGACGTTAAAATGCTGGTCGACAGGAATCACCAATGGCGCTTCTGCGTTTGCCTTCAGTTCCTCGGCGCAGTCATCCATTAGATCATACAACATGTTTCGCAATTCAATGCCGTCGTTTTTAGCGAATGTCCAGCCGCCGAGACCAGCTTGTGAAAAGAGCATTTTCACTTTGTCTTCATCCACCCATTCACCTTCTGGTGGATTGATGACTGCAAGCCCTTTGCTGAGGCTTGAACTGGCAAAGGCCACAAGGGCTTCACCGAGGGTAGCGTCGATGCCTTGCACCTCGATGACGCCGACCCTGGCCGCCGATAGTGCGTTGAGGAAGGGGCGCAATCGCTCAGGGTACTTTGCTGGACGAATCAGGGATAGAATCCGTGGGCCATCACTACCGCTTTCCTTGTGAACATAAGTGTGGACATCCCGTTGGTCCGTGGGTTTCGCAATTTCTCTGGCAAGGTCATCGCTGCCAATCATTGCAATGTTGAGAACAGGCATGGCCCTGCCACCTGTAAAGCCCACATGAATGTAGGGGTGCTCAGTCGCTGGTATTGGCTCGCATCTGTTCACGGATGCGTTGAGCATGGTCCCAATCTTTCTGTTCGTCCTCATTCTCAACGGTCAATTGTGGAATAGGAATCGGGCGCATCATCGAATCGATGGCGACAAAGAAAAAGTAACCCTCACAGATTTTCTTTTTCTTCCATGTGGCTTTGTCCACGGCCATTGCGGTGACTTTGGTGCATGCGGTGTGTGTGCTTGTGAAGACCACTTTTCCAGTCACTTCAAGCAGATCGCCTTGCCGAGCAGGCGCAATGAATTTCAACGTGTCAATGGAAATGGTGACGAATTCTCGATGTGCGAATTTCGAACAGGCTATGCCCCCTGCCTTGTCCATGATGGAAAGCAATCGTCCACCGAACAGTGTGTCATGGTCGTTCGTATCACCAGGGAAAATGTGTTCAATGAGCGTCACAGGCTCTTTTGAGTAGGGTTCCATGCCCTTTGCCAGCCACATCACATTCATGAAGTCATGGAAGGGAACACCAATTCGAGGGGTGGTTTCATCACCTGACCGCCCTGCCGGTTGATATGGATGAGGTCAAGGTCTGTGTGGCGTTGGTATCAGGAGGTCTCGACTCCCCCGTGGCTCTCGCCCGTGCTCTCAAAGCGGGTTGGACCATTTATCCAGTTCATTGCAGTCAAGAACCCGTGGTTGGACCTGAAGCTGAGGAAAAGACAATCGCCGCCCTGCGGCATTTTTTGAAGGCGAACGGGCCAATTGGAGAGGCTGCGCGCAGCCAATTGCACCCCGTGCTCACGGTCGTTCCGGTTGCGCCTCAATTGGCTCTCTTCACCGAAAAGTGGGCCCACACAGAGTACTTTATCCACATGAAACGAATGTACCATCGGCTTGCTGACTTTGCTGCACAAGAAGTTGCTGCAACGCATCTTTTAACGGGTGAGAACCTCGGTCAAGTGTCCTCTCAGACCTTAGGCAACCTCGGTAGCATTGAACAGGCCTCCTCACTGATCCCGCTCAGGCCCTTGCTTGGTTTTGACAAAAATACCATTGTCAGCATGTCTCGCGTTTTAGGGGTGTATGAATTGAGTTTAGGGCCTGAAGTGTGCGACGCTTTAGGGCCGACAACACCGGTGACAATCGCCAATCAGGAATGGCTCGAAAAGAGTGAACTGCGAGCAGGCGGGATGCAGGAATTGTGCGAAAGCGCGTGGGCACTACGTCGCCATGTTGACCTGTGATTGCGCAGCGTGAACGACACCACAGTTAGTTGGCCCATCCTTAGGCACGAATGCGATGCGATTTTAGGGGGAAGAAACCTCGCGTGAGAAGCAGGTGAGTCCATGACACACGATAATCGAACACTAACCGCCCCGTTATTCCTTGTAGCACTAATGCTGCTGGCACCATTTGCTGGTGCAGCAAGCGTAACCACATTCGCAAATTCAGACGCTGATGCCGACATCGAAATGCGTGACGGCTCACCATTTTCTAACCTTGATGACGGAAGCATTAACCTCCCTGCAACCGACACTGTCACCAGTGCGAGTCTTGACATTTCAGTCAACATGGTGGAGCATGCTTCCCATCAGCGGATTGACACAGACACCATGTCTCGCGTTTGGAACCCAAATTACAACAACCAACTCACCAAGTTTTCCAACGTCTCTCATTTCACCTTTGAAGATGGAGCAACGGCCACTGCGGTCTCCCTTACCGCCGAGGGTGTGCTCACCGATTTCGAAGAAACTATGGCTGGGTTCGTCGATCAACGTGATTTTTACCAGAAGTGGTACGGGTTCGACCACGGTGAATTGGGCACACCAGGTTCTCCACCAATACCAGGTGTCCCTGATTGTGCCTCGGGCACCTACTGCTGGGGTACTGGCCTTTCTGACGGTGACTACACCGATGAGTTCACCAACCAAAATGGTGGTCTTTATGCCCTCAACTCACCCTCAATGTACATCGATTTGGCGTTGAAGGACACCACCGCATACTTTGATTCATACCACGACCTCGATCGAATCACGCCACAAGGTACGAACCCTGCAATCAAGTACACAGATTGTGCTTACGTACAAATTCGCACATCGAGCAACGGAGTGTTCCCACCTGATGCATCAGGCTTCCAATACATCGACATCGATCTCGGCAATTCAAGCGGTGTTGGGTACTCGAACGGTTACTACCGAGTGAGCACCGGCTCAAACAACGCTGGTGAGATTTACAACAGTTGTGCCGGGGTTCCAGCAGGTGATTATGCTCTCGGTGGTACGTCCGTCAGCGCAGGCAACCCAACTGGCTGGGCAACCATTGCTGTCGACTTGATTCAATATCTTGGTCAATACGTCCAACTTCGCTTTGTCATGGATGACAACGACATCAACACCGCTGATGGCGGTGTTGCCGGCTGGTACATCGATAACTTCCGTCTCGGGGACCGTCTCCCACAAAGCGCAACCATGGACATCAATGGATTCCTGCCATCTGTCCAAGGTGGCGAAAACCAACCAAACGGATACGGTATTCTCACCATCGAATCAGAGACCACATCCTCTGCTACCCTCTCGCTAGAGGTGCTTGATTCAGCGACAGGCCTAACCGTCATCGACAACCACGGCAATCCAATGATCGGCCTTCAAGGGAAAATCATTGAATTATGGGATGTCAACACAACCGAGCACCCCTCCGTAAACTTCCGTCTCACCTTCGACTCTGGAACTTCTCGTCTGTCGACACCAGTGTTCCATGGATTTAGCATAGGAACCCGTGTCGGTACCGGCTTTAACCAGACTGATGGAATGGTGAGCGGCGTCGTCAACGGCGTTTGGGAAGCAACTGGTGGTATGCCGATGATTTATTCTCCAATGCTTTCAGATTCTTCCTTCTCACCAACCCTTGAGCGCAGCAGTTTCTCGAAGCCAATCACTCGAATATCTGCTCACGTCCAAGACGATTGCACTGAAATTCCGACCATCGACTTGCAGGCCTACGGTGGCGATGGCATCATCGGCATGATCCCTGATACAGAATACGTCCTTTCAGCTCCAATTTATGGATTTGAAACCATGATGTCGTATCAAAACAACTGCAATGTGGGCGGACTTTGGTTCGACTTGACCTTCGGCCACCATGCGGAACATTTCCTCGTTGATGTTGCGAACGACAGCAACATTGATTGGGGCTTTGATGAACCAGCGTTTGGTGCATTTGGTCGACAAACTCAATTCCTCCTTAACAAGATCGAGGGCATTAACTATGGCACAAACTCGGCAAACATCACCACTGATTTGAGTGGTGTTGCAGAGGGTGGAAGTTTCATGCTTCCAAAGGGTGCGACTGTCCTCTCAACTGATTTCGTCCTTGATGAAATGATGATTCATTCAACCACCGACCCAACGGAGGGCTTCGACTTCTCAGTGCTTTCTGGTACCCAATCAGTCAGCCTTGGGGAAGTTGGAAACTTTACTCGAATGCTTCCTGAATTCCTGAGCGAAACCGACTTGACTGCAGCATTGAATTCATTGCTCTCCAATCCGTTGGTCCCTGTGAGCCATATCGACGCCTATGGCAATGAATGGATGACCTTCCGATTCAAGGCCGACTCACCAAACGCTTCAACAGGAGCAACCATGGTCATCCGTGATATCGATGTTGTGTACAACTTTACAACCACGCTTGATAATTCAAACGGACTGGATCTTGAACTGAACAAGGGCGTTGCACTTTGGACCGGCGGTTCCACTGCCAACGTCGAAATTGCAGTGACCTCCACCAGTGGAGGCGGTTTGACCTTCTCAAACCTCAACATTCTCACAGCAAGCGGCTATGACAACACGCTGTCCGTCACTGGCAATCCAGTCGGGTTCTATCCAAACGGTGACTTGTATGAAATCGTCACCACCCACACCGTTGCAGGTTCAACAGGTGCTACACTCGCTGAGAGTCGGCTCACCCTTGAATCAAGCACCGGAACTGTTGTTCTCTCGTACAGTGACGTCTTCGGATTTGCCGAGGCATCCGATGAGGACGACCTCATCAGCCTAGAATCGACCTCGACTCAATCCGACATCACCGATGGAAAGTCCGTGACCTGGCGGTTCATCGTGAACTCAAATTGGGAGGACACCGATGAAGTGCGCATCTATTCAGGACTCATCGCTAGCGATGGCGTCAACGGCCTACCTTCTGCCGTGTTGATGGCTCCGCCGGGTGGAAACGCAGTCGAAAATGATGCAATCATCACCAACTTCGAAGTTCGAAACGACATCGGTCTGTCCCAAGACTTGGACAATGGTAAATCGAATCAAATCGTCAATCTTGCAGGCAGCATCCGCCTTGAGAACCTCGATATTTCTCCAGACCCAAGTCGCTACTTCATGGTGCTAGAGCAGAAATACATCAACACCTCTTCTGAGAACTTCACCATTGAATGGCAGCCGGTTGAGAACCAATCAGGCGTTATTGGCGGTGATTTCAACCTCGATATTGATCTTGGATTTGCAGCTGGCGAAGAAACGTACAGGTTCAGAATTGACGGCTACGAGGGCGGCGACACGCTCTGTCCTGCCGCAGTTTACCGACCTGACAGCGACTGTGCCATTCCATTCAACCTCTCGATTGATACACTCGATCCGTCGTTGATTGAAGTCAAGATTTTGAACGGCCAAGTTGACCCGTCCCTCGAAAGCAACTGGCGTACAATGGTCGATGACACATGGGTTGTTCCATCAGCCAATCAACAAATCCGCCTCTTGGCCTATGACTTGCCAAACCCACCATCCTCTCTCGACATCAAGATCTGGGTCGAAAACGATCACGACACCAATGGTGACGGACATGCAAATGCTTCGGAATACATCACGGTTACCGTGAACAACGACGGAGAGGCACCGTTCGCAAATTACACTGGATCCTTCAGTGACATGGCCAACATCGGTGCAGATCCAGTTGGAAAGGTCTCCGTTTGGATTGAAGGGTACGATCTTGCCGGCAATCCAATCAACGGAGGAGCCCCTGGATTCGATGACGATCACTTCACCTATGTTTCGATGAATTCCAAGTCTCCAGTCATTCGTAACTTCTTCATTGATGACTCTCAAGACGGACGATTCCTTAACTCAAACCAACCACAGTACGACGGAAAGTGGAATCAAACAATGTATGCTGGCAACCAATACTCGTTAATTGTTGAAGCAAACGACGACAATGGATGGCGAGACGTGGATTATTTCCACCTTGATTTGGCTGACAACCGTGACGATATGAACGTCTACTACTCCCCGAGAAACGAAACCGCTTGGAGCGATTCACCTTGGATTACAATCCTTGAAGAGAGCGAAATTTCCGACGGTCCACGAATGCTCCGCATGGATGGAGGCGCATTGATCGACCCGTTCGAAGCCGACTTCATGCTTGACCTACCAATCCGTATCGATTGGGGTGTGCTTGGCGCAACCACTGCGCTCAACAACCCAGTGCTCTACATGCAAGACCTCGACAACCCAAGGTACAGAATGCTACCCGCCCCAGGCCGCCACATCCAAGATTGGTACTACAGCGACGGTATCCAACTCGACTTCCGTACCGATGAGGTCAACGATTTGATGGTTACACCGCTCTTTGCAGACTTGTCAGAACCACAAACTGAAGACGTGCGCAAAGGATTCGTCTATCCAGGTGATACCATTTCATTCACCGGACAGTACGCATATTTGGATGGAATCAACAACGACGTGTTCATCACTCCAGAAATCCCACTGACATTGGAAATCACCCGCCAAGACGCTGTTGCAAACGGTGCTAAGGGCTATGTTCCATTCCCTGGTGAAGTCACCTACCACACCTTCACTGGTGGCGTGTTTAACATTAACATCACAGCGGCTCCTGTAGCGAATGATTACCAGTACTCATTCCGACTCTGTCCTTTCGATGATCCAACAACCGCTCTTGATGATGCCACTACGTGTGGTCCTGATGAGATTGGTTTGCCGGATGGGGCAGTTGATACAACGCCTGCGGTGTGTGCTGGTTCGAGTTCATACGGCTGCTCGGTCTTCAACATCAAGGTGGATGGAAACCCACCTGAAGTCAACACCGATTCATGGACTGCTAAGCGCGGTGCAACCGGTGAAGTGATTTCTGGAGACATGCCAACATCAACCTACCATTGTGTGGATGTTGAAGTTGTGCTCAAGGAACGTGAAGCCTTGTTCCAAGGCGATGTCAACGTGGCTTGGAGTTTCTACTCCGATGCAAGCAACAACATCGTTTGGCCAATTTTCCGAACCTCCTTTGGTGATGAACCATTGACGGCTGAATTGACGCTCTCTCCACTGGGTGGTTCCTACGCAGCAGCCGCAACATGCATTGATTTGTGGCCTCTTGAAGAAGGTCAATTCGAACCTGATGAAGAACAAATCAACAACGTTGAACTCGTGATGTGGATCGATGCAAAAGATTCAGCGGGTGCAGGTGTCATCTTCGGTGGCGGTCCAACTGAGGACGGTGGAATTGCAGCAATCTTCTCGAGTTCGGAAGAGCACAAGTCCAACTATCGCTTTATCCATGAAGAGCCAAGTTTCGCAGTTGAGAACATCATTCTCACACCTTCCTCACCAGAAGTTGGTCAAACCATGGAACTCCAAATTGAAGTTCGAAACGATGGGACCATGGCAGGTGGAACGAACTTGGTTGTTCGTTCAGTCACAGCAGGAGGAATTCCTGTGTTGGAAGCCACCATACCAACCGGTGATATTGACATCCTGCAAAAGAAATGGGTGACCGTTGAATTGACTCAATTCACTCAAGCAACAACCGGTATGTATTACCTGATTTCAGATGAAACCACCAATGAACTGCTGTTCAACGGGTCTTCCGAAGGCCAACAATTCAACGTGAAGGTGCAGAGCGAATCCAATGATGGCGGCACGGTTCTTCTGCTGCTTGTTGTGCTGGTGACCATCGTGGTGATCCTCGGTGTGGTTGTCTTTGTCCTTGTTCGCCGAGAAGACGGTGAGAGCATGTTCGACGACGATGAGGATCTTGACGATGTTCCAACAAAGGCATACGCAGAACTTCCAGGTATGGCAACAGCCGCACCTGCAGCCAATGTCACTCCAGAAATGGCTAACGCCATGGCTCAGTTCCCACAATGGACTCAAGAGGAAATCCAGGGATACTTCGACCAAGGATGGAGCGTTGAAGCGCTACAAGACTGGGTCAAAAACCAGTGAGCGTGAACAGCTTGCCAGAGCGATTAGATTGGGCTGACCATGCTTGGTCTGATCCCGATGGAGGCACCATCTTGCTCCACGGTGTTCTGCCCACGGTTGTGTATCCGCGAACCATGCGGCCACGTGAATCATGGCACGCCTTGGCAATCCTTGAAGCGCCTGATGTTGTTGACATGTGGGTTCAGGAAGAAAAGGACGAAGCAGAATCCCCCGGTGTGAATCTTGCCCATGGTTTGATTTCAGGCGGTTCCTTCGGAATTTACCTCGATGAAATTACCTTGCTTGAGGATGTCAAATCAGGCAGTTTCCCAGACCCAGAACCACGACGCTTGCATCGAAATGCCGAGCGTCACGATCGCCCAGTCTACTTCATTGAGCCAACAGCCGACGATGAATTTTGGAATGAGCACCTGACCAACGAAGCCAAAGCAGCCTCGCATTGGAAAAAACTGCTCGGTATGATTTCACTGGGTGGAAAATGGAGAAAGCGCGTCAAAAAAAACATCTTTTCCGCCCAAAAACCGCCCAGGGGCATCTCGCCCAACTATGGTTCAGCAGCGGTCTTGGCTGCCACTTGGTGGGACCTCAATGAATGGCTTGTTGGTGAGTCGGTCGTCAAGGCTCGGGACTTGCGGTATGCAGAGCGTCTTCGTGGGGCTCTTGCAGATGTGCGAAAGAGCCATGGTGACGAAGCAGTTTTGCTTTTACCGTTGTTTTTACCACATCGGAATGCGGTTTTAGCAGCACTCGAAAACCTTCCCGAAGCAGAGGAGATTACTTCATACCCAACCGATTCGGACAACACAGAGGAGGAGTGACCATGGCGAGCGCAATCGAAGTTAGAATTGAAAACCAACTTGTTCGATTCGTACCGCCGAGCCCTGTCGATCAGGCGTCAGTCGTCGCTCAACTTGGAGGTCAACAGACTGGTGGCGTCGTCATCAAAGTCCTCGATCGCCCACGTGCAACGCTTGTCATCGACCAAGCCGGGCGAATCGTTGTTCACGGAACTCACCGAGTTGAAGCGGCTCGTGCTGCAGCCAAGGAATTGATGCTGCGCCTTGGATTGAACGATGCGGGATTGGAAACAGAACTCGGCCCCGTAGTCGCCTCCTTTGAATTTGGTCAAGCCCTCCTCGTCGAAAGCGTGGTTGGGGATTTCGGAGCAGGAACTGCTCATTTTGACGAACGCCTCGGTTGCACCATCGTCGATGATACACGTCACAACCTCACCCTTCACATGTGGCCAAATGGTCGCTGCGTTGCAACTGACGCTCGCCATCGCAACATGGTGGCAATGGCTGCAGTGTATTGGAAAGGCCGATTCAATGAGCGAAACCTCTTGGTTGAACGCATTTGATTGGGTTTTAGCCCATGCGTTGAAAGGTCAAGCCTCCATCACAAGCATGAGGTTCATACATGGCTGCTGAGGTAAAGTGGGATGGTCCAATTGTGGACAATCATTTCCATTTGAATCGAAATGGTTTGTTTCTTCAGGCAGCGGGAGAATTCAAGCGGGTTGGCGGCACTGATTTGATCCTTGTTCATTGTCCGGATTTCTCTTCACCCCCAACCACGAGAAACGGCCACCTTACCACTTATCAGGATACAGTCCGGATGGCAGAAGAAGTCCGAAAAGAACACAATCTCGGTGTCCGAGTGGTTTTAGGCCCTCATCCAGCGGCTTTTGCTCATCAATTTGAGGCCTGGTTGCAAGAAGATGGTGAGCATGGGGCAGAGCGAGCAATGGAAAATTATCGAGACAGCATCGATGCAGCGTTGGAACTTGTCCATGAAGGAAAAGCCCACGCAATTGGGGAAGTTGGAAGGCCGCATTGGCCGGTCAGCGACCGCGTTTGGGGCCTTTCAAATCAACTGCTAGAAGAAACGATGAGCCTTGCTCGCAAGGAAGGTGTGACCCTTCAGTTGCATGTTGAGGGAGAATTAGAATCGACGTATGGCGACCTTGCTGCAATGGCGGAGCGCGTTGGCCTTGACAAACAACGTCTTGTTCGTCATTACGCACCGCCTACCGTTTCTGGTGATGTCACCCAAGGCCTCACTCCTAGCGTTTTGATTGGCAAAGGAGCCATTGAGGAAGTGCTTGCGACTGCCGAATCCTCAACTCATGGATTCCTGCTGGAAACGGATTACATGGATGACGTACGCAGGCCAGGGGCAGTGCTTGGTCCGAAAACAGTTCCAAAGCGAACTCAACAATTACTTGATGGCGGTCTTGATGAAGCCTTCTTGTGGAAAGCTCATCAGGATCTGCCAGATTTTCTCTATGGTCCTTCAGAATGAATCTTGGGTGCAAAGAGTCCTCTATCATAGGAACCATCCGCCACCACATTGATGAGATAGCGCCTTTAGCCTTGGCTCATGGAACACTCGCGCAGAGGCTTCACAGCGTTGCTCGTGCTCGCTTTGTTCGTGCTTCCAGCGCTCGGGTCACCAGCCTCAGCCCAAGGCTCACCTTTGCCGGCTGTTGAATTGGATTGCGGACCAGATCCAGTGATGGATGTTCATCCAAATTCATACGAAGATGCCGTTCTCCAATGCACGGTCACCAACCCTACTTCTGCCAGTGAAGTGGTTGAGGTGAACAAAGTAGAATGGGACGGTATCAATGTTGAGATGACCCTTAGCGAGGATGAATTCACCCTTGCTGCTGGCGATGAAGAGAGTTTCAACATCATTTTCAGCGGTCAAACAAGACTGCCTGCCTCTCTCACTTATGATTTCGAGATTGAAGCAAAGGTCACATCATGGAATAACCTTCCATACGGGCAGTTGCCAGATGGACCATGGGTGGCCAACACCTCGTATTTGGGTGATTTTTCAATCGCTTCCTACGGCATGGTCGAGTTGCTCATGTCCGACAAAACCACCCGTGAACTTTCAATCTCCGAAGAGGTTGAATTCACCTTCCAATTCACCAACAAAGGCAACGATGCTGACGATATTCGAGTCAGCATCGCCAATGAAGCCGACCTTTCTGCTGCAGGGTTTTCATTCCCCGGGGGCACCTTCGTGTCCGAAGATGTTGCCTACCAAGGGACTTCCAGCCTCAGAACATTGACCGTTCGTTCTCCTTCTGAATTGACCGAAGACATTCGCCTTCCAGTGGTTTTCAAAGCAGAAAGCACAGTCGACAGCGATGCACCATCAAGCGAAATAACCGTTCAACTCAACGTTGTAGCACCGGGTCAATCCAATTCACTCGGCGGGAACTTAGAAGAAATTGACAAGGATCAATTGCTTCAATATGGCGCAATAGGTGGTGCAGTGATCCTCTTGCTGTTGTTGATCGTTGTCTTAGCAAAAGCAACAAAACGCTCTTCCAAAACCCCAGATTCAGGAGTTCTAATCCCTACTCCACTGGAAATTCCTGAGGAATCAACGCCTTCAGCTGGCGCACTCGATGATGAGTTTGATGATTTCTTTTCTAACTTGGATGCCCCCTCCAAACCGGATGAATTTGACAATTTATTCGATGAATTGTAGGTCTGCTCGGCGGTTCAAAATGGGTCGCAGATTAGCGGTTTAACCGGTCTTTACAGAGGGAACAGTGATAGGTTAGGTGTGCTGGCCAACACCTACCCATTGGGTAGGTGCTGTTATGCTTCAATTGCAAGGTAAGACCGCATTTGTCTTTGGAGTGGCCAGTGAGGATTCAATCGCTTGGGCCATTTGTGAACAATTAGCGGCTGCAGGTGTAACCCTGTATCTTGGTTTCCAGAAGCGATTTATGAGCCGTGTCTTTCAGTTAAAGGACAAACTACCCCAGATTGGAGGGTTCTACCCCTTGGATGTCGAGCACGACGCAACAACGAAGGAATTTTTTGATGCATTTGCTGCTGAACATCCCGGTGTGAAGGCGGATATCATGATTCACGCCATCGGTTTTGCCCCCCGCAGTTGCTTTGATCGGCCGATTTTATTCGTTGAAGATCAAGACATCAATAAGGCCATGACCATTTCAGCCAACTCGCTCCAACGATGTCTCAAATTTGCTCTGCCATACCTCAACCCCGGTTCTTCAACCGTAACCCTAACCTATGCTGCTTCGACGAGGTTTGTGCCGAATTACGGCATCATGTCAATGGCCAAAGCAGCATTGGAGTGCTGGACGCGTGAACTTGCTTGTCATTTGGGTCCAGAGGGTCATAGAATCAATGCGATTTCCTCCGGGCCAATCAGAACGATTGCTGCGGGAGGGATACCTGGCTTTGAAAAAATCTTAGATCATGTCGAAGCAAATGCACCTCTCCGCCGAAACGTCAACCAAGACGATGTTGCAGGTGCAACATTGTGGCTTGCAAGCCCATTAGCAAGCGGAGTAACCGGCCAGTGCATCCACGTAGACGGTGGCTATTCGATTACAATGGTCCCTCAGAGCATCATGAACGATTGAGGTGAGAGCATGACAATGAAGACTGCTGATGGGAAACCTTGTGAGGGCCTTGATCAAGGTCCTTTCGAACCCATTGCGGTGATTGGCTTAGCGGCCTTGATGCCAGACGCCAAAAGCATCGATGCGTTTTGGCAGAACATCATTGATTCCAAGGTCAGTATTCGTGAAATTCAAGAGGGTCGCTGGCCAGGTCCAGTGGACCATTTCTACAGAGAAGGAGGGCCCGGAAACAGCCAAGAAGGATTCACATACGCCAAAATTGGTGCTCTTGTTCATGGTTTTGAATTCGATTGGCGCCGGTGGAGGCAACCTCCTGGCACCCTTCCGCAGATAGATCCGTGCCAACTATGGGCAGTTTCAGTCGCTGCTGATGCCATTGAACAGGCTGGTTATGATGGCGAAACCAAGGACATTGATCGTTCACGCTGTGGTGTTGTTTTTGCCAATGCATTGGGCGGTGAAAACCGAAACCTTTCCAACATCCGTGTGTGGTCGAACCACACCTCCCAACTGGCCAAGAAGCATGGTTTAGCAGAGCAGAACATTGAGGCGTTCAAAGAAGACTTGTTGGAAGGAACGCCTCGTATTGATGAAGACACAATGCCCGGGGAACTAGCCAATGTGGTGTCTGGTCGAGTGGCAAATCTCTTGGATTTGCAGGGGCCAAATCATGCCATGGATGCTGCTTGTGCATCCTCGATGGCCGCTGTTCTGGACGCGTGCCGTTTGCTTCAAACACGTCAGGTCGATGTTATGCTTGCTGGTGCAACAGATCGCACAATGGATCCTGCAACCTTTTCCAAATTCAGCGCGATAGGCGCCCTTTCTCCAAGCCATTCCACTCCATTCGATGCTCGAGCCAACGGGTTCGTCATGGGTGAAGGGGCGGGCGTTCTCTTGTTGAAGCGCCTGAGCGATGCCATCGCAGACGGTGATGAAGTGCATGCGGTCATTCGTGGCATAGGTGGTTCTTCTGACGGGCGAGGCAAAGGAATCACAGCACCAAGCCAAAGAGGACAAGTCCAAGCCATCGCACGTGCCTACAATCAAGCAGGCTATGAGGCCAGTACCGTTGAATTGGTTGAAGCGCATGGGACCTCGACCAAGGTTGGCGACGCAACAGAACTGTCGACGCTTTCCCTGCTATGGGACGGCTTTCCTCATGGCGACCACGTTGCAGTTGGTTCGATCAAATCTCAAATTGGTCACTTGAAAGCAGCAGCCGGTATTGCTGGAATCATGAAGAGCGTCATGGCTCTTCACCATCACACCATCCCTCCTTCGGCAGGGTTTGAAACACCAAATCCAACCGTTGAATGGAGTGAAATCCCGTTTTTCGTGCCAACTGAAGCTCGGGACTGGCCAAAGCCAGAAGGCCACCCACGACGGGCTGGAATCTCAGCCTTTGGATTTGGAGGGACCAATTTTCACGTTGCACTGGAAGGCTATGATGCCGCTTACCACAGCGAACTTGCAGCAAAATGGGAGCAGCGATGGGCAGCCTATGCAGCCATTGAACAACCAACTTCCGCTGGCACAAACATCCCGTCAGTGCTTGACTCGGCTGCAGTGCCAAGCATGACACACGAACAACTCAAGGCGATTGAAGGAGGCATGGTGCTTCTTTCCTCTCACGACATGAAGGGCCTGAAATCCAAGGTGACGGGCCTTTCATTCAAAGGGACTACTTTTGATGAGGATCCAAAGGGCATACGCCTTTCCAATACCCTTCAACAAGCATCAGCGAGTTTTGATTCATCGGCTCAACTTCGAATGGCCATCATAGCCACTTCATGGGCCGAATTTGAAAAGCGCTGTGCATTAGCGATCAAAGCGATGGACGATGAAGAAAAGTGGGGCTTCCTTCAAGCACAAGGCGTCTTGATCACAAACGACGCTCCACTTCACGAGAACGCCAAAGTGGCACACATGTACCCGGGTCAAGGCAGCCAATATGTCGGTATGACTCACGATTTGCATCAACGTTACAGCGCAGTTCAACAGGTGTGGTCCCAAGCCGACCAAACGATGATCGATGTTTTGGATGGGGAAACACTGTCAAGTTTTGTCCTCCGTTCCAACCTCTCGAAAAAGGAGCAAACAGAGGCAGAGCACAAACTGAAGCAAACAGAGTACACTCAACCAGCAATGCTCACTGCAGACCTGGCTTTGGAGAGGGCGCTGAACGACCACGGGCTTCACCCCGATATGGTGGCTGGCCATTCCCTTGGTGAGTATGCTGCTCTCATGTCAGCTGGTATTCTAGACATGGACGGAGCGTTGCGTGCAGCCGCAGCTCGTGGAACTGAAATGGGTGCGGTTGAGATTGACGATAAAGGGCTCATGGCCAGCGTAAGTGCGCCCTATGCTGAAGTTGAAGCAATCATCAATTCAATCGATGGCTATGTAATCGCAGCCAACAAAAACTCGCCTAAAATGACCGTGATTGCAGGAGAGACTGCGCCGGTGAAAGCGGCCATGTCTGCGTTCGAGGAAAAAGGCTTCCAGTCTATGCCGTTGGCCACTTCTCACGCCTTCCATTCACGGATTGTCGCACCAGCAAATGAACCTCTTCGCCGATTCTTGGAAAGCCTCGAAATTCGTTGGCCAAAGATTCCAATCACGGCCAACGTGGACGGCACATTTTATCCAATGAATCCCTCGGATTCAGAAGACTTAGATGCCTCAAAAGAGGCAGTATTAAGCAAATTAGCCCTTCAAATGGCTTCCTCTGTGGAATGGACTTCACAGATTCAAAGCATGTACGATGCAGGTGCTCGAGTCTTCATTGAAGTCGGTCCAAAACGAGCACTGAGCATGTTTGCGGCTCAAATTCTCGAAGAGCAACCGCATTTGCCGGTGATGACCAACCACCCGAAGCAAGGTGGTATCGCTTCTTTCTTGACCGCATTGGCCACCATGGCTCTTGCAGGCCGACAAGTGAACTGGCCCAGTCCAACATCCGAGGCGCTGACCGAGGCGTTCAGGGCAGGACCGATTGAAGCCCACAAAGCCATCTCTCCATCAGAGGATTTGCGGACCCGGGCCCGCCCGCTGCCTTCAGCGAACAGTTCTACGGCATCATCCGAAGTTCGACACACCATACCTGTGACTTCGCCTTCAGTTGACCCCGAGGTTGCAACTCAAAGGGCAAAGGATGCGTACTTGGGCGACAGGATTGCTGCACTGTGTGGCTACCCAGCTGCCTTTTGCAACGGCATGGTGAACCTTCGATTGGGGTTGGGCCTAAGCGATGCTCACATCACCACGCTGTTCCAAACCATCGCTGCGGAAGCCGACACCGACTCCTCTGTGGATGTCAGCACGGCAGAAACCGTTGCTGATCTTGCCCGATGGGTTTCCTCTCCACCGTCATCGTGGTCTCCTCGCACCTCAATGACGCATCGCTCCAGTTCGTCCACTCAACCTTCGCCAGCCACATCGGGGCACGACCCAATGAGCAGACGTATGTCCGATCCATTTGTTGTCACTGGCGTCTCGCTCGGCCTGCCTGGCGGCGAGAGTGTGTTCAATGAAGACACGTTTGAGCGCCTTGTGCGTGGCGAAACCTGTATTTCCGAAGTCACTGATGAATACAAACAACGTCTGCTTGACAAAAACCTCGTCCGCCTCATCAAAGGGCGAGATGGTTCAGTGAATATGGACCAAGCCACAGAATTCGGGGACGTGCCACAACTTGCTGGGGTGAAAGGAGCGTTTGACCTTGCAGAAGAGTTTGGTATTGACCCGAAGGTGATTCTTGCTTGGGACATCACCACTCAACTGGGTATGGCTGCTGGTCTTCTCGCTCTTCGAGACGCAGCAATCCCATTGACGCCTGTTGAACAAATCGGCAAAGGAGGGCTTCGTCTTATTCGCAACTGGCAAGTGCCACAGCACACACGCGACCGGACCGGGATTGTGTTTGCATCGTGTTTCCCAGGCTTCCAGATGGCGTTGAAACACGCCAAACACAACGGTGACGATGGTGAAGGCCGGTTTGATCGTCGTTATTTGTTCCAAACTCTTGCTATGGGTCATTCCCAATTCGCCCAATATTCCGGTATCCGAGGGCCGAACACCATCATCAACCTCGCCTGTGCTTCCGCAACAGCCGCATTTGGCGTCGCTGAGGATTGGTTGAATGCCGATCGCGTTGACCGAGTGGTCATCATCTCCGCAGATGACGTCACTGGTGACGATATGTGGGAATGGATTGGTGGTGGCTTTGCCGCATCTGGTGCCGCTGCAACTCACAATGTGGTTGAGGAGACTGCGCTTCCATTTGATCGGCGTAGAAATGGCTTGATCCTCGGAATGGGGGCTGCCGCATTTGTTGTTGAAAGAAATTCAGAAGCAGCAGAACGTGGCGTTCAGCCAATTGCAGAGTTGCTCGGCGCAACCACGGCAAATTCAGCGTTCCATGGCACTCGGCTTGATGTGGACCACGTTGCAGAAACGGTGGATAATTTCGTAACGAGCATGGAGCGGCAATGGGGCATTGACCGGCATGAGATCGCCCCAGATACCGTTTTCTTTTCTCATGAAACCTACACGCCGGCACGCGGTGGTTCTGCTCAATCCGAGGTTCGTGCATTGAGGGATACCTTCACGCACAGCACCGACAAACTCGTGATTGCCAACACCAAGGGCTTCACAGGCCATCCAATGGCGGTTGGAATTGAAGACGCCAGCATGTTCCATGGTATGAAAACCGGGCGAATTCCTCCGATTGCGAACCACAAGGAAACAGACCCTGAGTTGGGCAATCTCAACCTTTCGACAGGTGGCGATTATCCTAATCTGAAGTACGGCTTGCGCTTCGCAGCAGGCTTCGGTTCACAAATGGCCTTGAGTTTAGTTCGCCGCTGGCCGGTTGTTGGTGAGCGAATTGACGGTGGTAAATTCCTAGCATGGAATCGGAAGTTAGCTGGAACAGACGATGTGGTCTTGCGACTCTTGGACCAGAAATTGGTTGCCTATGTTGATGGCGATGATCACCTCCACGGTGGCGTACAAGGTGAGCCATGGCCAATCACGGCTCCATTCGAAGGAAGACCCTCAGTTGCCCCCGCTCCAGCCGCCCCTGCTTCGGTGACTCCAACCCCTCCCACCCCAACTCCCACTCCTGCAAAGCCAAGCCCGCCACCTGCTGGCGTGGAGAGCAGTGCTCCAAAGGCCGATGTTGTATCAACGGTCATTGATGTGGTTGTCACTCATACTGGTTATCCAGCTGATTTTGTCGAATTGGATCAGGATTTGGAAGGGGAACTGGGTATTGACACTGTGAAGCAAGCCGAGATTATGGCTGATATCCGTGAACAATTCTCCCTTCCAATTGATGAGGAATTTGTGCTTTCTGACTACCCTACGTTGAATCACATGATTGGATACATCGAGCGCATGAGCGGAGGAGCCGTCGTTTCTTCGCCAT